>CEQY01200943.1_pt1 | contig 10914 bp, 9 predicted proteins | sample 361391 | NCBI WGS metagenome assembly CEQY01 (sample SAMEA2621075, study PRJEB7988) | marine metagenome | isolation source: saline water (ENVO:00002010), including
TTTAAAAGAGGACTTCCATGGGTGTTAGTTCCTACAACTTTACTGTCAATTACAGATAGTTGTATAGGAGCAAAAACAGGTTTAAATTATGGAAGTACTAAAAATATTCATGCACTATTTTCGGCACCGACTGAAGTTATAATAAATTTGGAATTTTTATCTACATTAAAAAAAGAGGATATTATCTCTGGAATTGGTGAATCCTTAAAGCTATGTATTATTGGTGGTCAAAATTCATTATCGATTTTTGATGATAATATAAAAAATTCCTTAGAAAATAATCTTTCATCAAGTTTAAAGAAAATTATTATTACATCACTTTATATAAAAAAAGCAATCATTGAATATGATGAGTTTGAATTTAATCATAGAAGGTCATTAAATTATGGTCACAGTATAGGACATGCAATTGAAATAATGAGTAATTATAAAATTCCTCACGGAATTTCAATAATATTTGGAATATTAATTGAAAATCAAATTTCAGTAAATAAATTTGGAATGAAAAATAAAGATGAAAAATATATTTTAAATTTAGTAAATAAAATTAAAATTCCAAAAAAATATATTGAAGAATTAAATCTAATAGACTTTAATGGAATTGATCAAATATTAACAAGAGATAAAAAAACAATTGGGAAAATTTTAAAAATTGCAATACCAACCAAAAAAATTGGACTACTTCAATTTTGCAATCAACCAATTGATAAAAAACTTAAACTTACTTTAAAAAAAATTACAAAGACTTTAATAGAAAAAATAATATGAAATTATTAATAGATTTTGGTGCATCTAGAATTAAATCTACTGTAGTAAATTCAGTAGATTCAAAAATTACTAATATCTTTGAAACCGAGGGTTCTATTTTCAATGATTCAAAAGGCTCAATAAAATTAAATTTTTTTAAAAATAATATGATTAAACACCTAGATTTTTATTATAAAAATAAAATAAAAATTGATAAAATATTAGCGTGTGGCGAAATGCACTGTTTTGGAATAGAATCAAATATCGATAAAGTAAATTCAGATAAGTTTTACCTATGGAGATTTAATCATTATAAAACTAGTCAAACCATAAAAGAATTAAAAGAATATGATTTAGATAATAAAACAAATATGTCATTAAGAGATGGCCTACCCTCTGTGAATTTGTATTCATTCCTTCAAGATTTAGATGGTATTAAAATTAGGCTCTTAACCTTTCCTCAAATTCTTTTTAATGAAAAAACAAATTATATAAATAGGTCTATTGGCCATTCTTTAGGAATTTATTCAATTAATAATAATCTTGTTAAACCGTTCAATGATTTTAATAATATTGAATATCCTGAAATAGTTAACGACGATGATAATTTAATTTTAGGAAATATTGAATCAAATAATCATCAAATACCCCTAACATGTTTCATAGGTGATTTACAAGCAGCTTGCTTGGGGTCCAACTTATGTGATGATGACTTATTATTAAATATAGGAACTGGTTCACAAATTATTTCGTTCTTCCAGGGAAAATTTTCTTTTGGAAAAGAACTAAGGCCATATTTTAAAAATAATTTACTGGAATGTATAACTCATATACCTGCAGGGAGGCATTTTACAAATTGGTGTAACCATTTAATAGATATTAACGATTTTATTAAGTCTGATAAAATTTTTTGGGAAATATTAAAAAATTTGAATATTAACGATTTATATAATGTTAAAAATCTTATTGATTTTCCTTTTGATAATAAAAAATTTATATCAGTTAATAATAATGATGAATTAAAAAACTTTTTGACTTCATTAACAAAGAGTTTCCTTGATCAATATATTAGTATATTGAAAAATCACGTCCATCATTTTAAAAATATTAAAATATCTGGGGGGATAATAGATAGAATCCCTGTAGCAAGAGACTATTTATCAAAAAATTTAGATAAAGAAATTTTAACTTTGAATAATTCAGGTATTTTGACTTTGATTGGACTCAAAGAAATGTTATCTTTTCAAAATGAAACATGAAATTTTTAAGAATTTATTTGTCTTGGAAGTTGCCAATAACCATTGGGGAGACTACAGCAGAGCTGAAGAATTAGTAAAAGCTTTTGGTAGTGTTGTTAGATTCAATAATGTTAAAGCAGCGATCAAATTCCAATTCCGTGATTTAGAAAATTTCATAAATAAAAACTACTACGATAGTAATGATATTAGATATATCAATAAAATTAAAAATTCGACTTTAGCTTCAAATTTCTTTTTTAAAATTATTGATTTAGTTAAAAATCAAGGTTGTATTCCTATGGCAACTCCATTTGATGAGAAGTCAGTTGATTTATGTGAGGCTTTACAACTTCCTGTTATTAAAATTGCCAGTTCTGATGTTACCGATTGGCCATTGGTAGAAAAAATTTCTTTACTTGAAAAACCAACAATAATATCAACAGGTGGAGTTACTGAAAAAGATTTAGATGATTTAGTTTCCTTTTTTGATAAAAGAAAAATTCCTCTTGCTATTAATCACTGTGTTTCAATTTATCCATCCGAAGATGAAGATTTAATGTTGAATCAAATTGATTATTTAGTTAACAAATATCCTGATAATGAGATAGGATTTTCTACTCATGAGTATAGTGATTGGCACTCATCAATGTTAATAAGTTATGCAAAAGGTGCTAGAACCTGGGAAAGGCATGTTGATATAGAAAATCCAGAGAAAGGAGTTTCAAAATATTGCTCGCTTCCAAATCAAATAGATGAATGGTTCTCAGCATTTAAAAAGGCTCAAGAAATGTGTCAAGGACCTAACAATGCCCGAAGAAATATTCCTAAAGCTGAAAGAGAGTATCTTGATGCCCTAGTGAGAGGAGTTTGTGCGAAAAAAGATATTCAAAGCGGGTATGTTTTCACAAAGGAAAGTTTTCTAGAGGACTTTGAATTAAAAATTCCCTTAATTAAAGGTCAGCTTAGTTCTAAAGAAATAATGAATGGTATTGAACTTATTAAACCTATTAAAAAAGGTCAGGAACTAATGATCAATTCAGTAAAAAGTCCTTACTCAGATGATGATAAATTAAAAGCGAAAATTTTAGATAGAGGTTATCAAAGAAAAGACTCCTAAGAATCAATGTTCAAAGAGAAAAATCTATTAATTATTGGCGGTTCTGGTTTTTTTGGAAAGTCCATTCTTGATTATTTAAATAGAAAAAACTTTCAATCTAAAATTTATATTTTAAGTAGAAATGTTGACGTAATAAAAAGTAATGAATTTGAAAATCTTCATATAAATAAAATATCAACTGACATAGTAGAATTTAATAGGTTGCCAGATATAAGTGAAATTATTTATGCTGCTACTCCCAGTGATAAAGCTGAATATCAGAAAAAAGGAAGAAATATTATTGAGAATGTGAATCTAGGTATAAAAAACTTTTCAAATTTATTAAAAAATGAAAAATTTGATGGGAAATTATTATATATTAGTTCAGGAGCAATATATGGTCCCCAATCAGATGAAAAAAATATTTCTGAAGATTCAGAAATTGTTAATTATTCAAATTTCAGCTTTGATAAACAAATTTATGCTGAATCTAAAGAATATTCAGAAAATATTATTAAAAATTTAGGAGTAAAAGGTTTTAAAGTCTCCATTGCTAGATGTTTTGCTTTTATAGGAAAATACTTACCACAAAACTCACATTTTATAATAGGAAATATTATTAATTCTATCGTAAATAAAAAGGAATTTGAATTATTAGCAAAAAATAAAGTCTTTAGAAGCTTTATGCACACCGATGATTTATCAGAGTGGCTTTTTGAAATACTAAATGTTAGCAATAATACCTGTCCTATATTTAATGTTGGGTCAGATGAATTTTTTGAGCTCAGAGATCTAGTAAAGATATTTAATAATAAATATAATCTAAGTTACAGTATCAAATACCCAAAAGCATTTGGTAATACAGACTGGTACGTACCATCAATCGAGAAAATTAGTAATAAACTTGGATGTAAGATAAAATTTAATCTTGAAACATCGATAAATAAAATTTTTAATCTTTAATTTTACAATTAAAATCTTTTCTAATATATATATTCACAAACCTATCATTAATTTTATTTTCATACATTTTTAAATAATCTTCAGAATTAGCTATTCGCATTATGTAATTTAATACTTTTTCTTGCTCAAGGCCCTTGCCCTTTCTAAATAAATTATCATGCACTTCCCAAGCTATTTTTTCCATTTCTATAATTGCAATAATATCAATATTGGTATTTTGAAGCAACATTAATTCTTTGGCGGAATGCTCATTAGATAAAAAGTCAAACCAATAAGTTATAGCTTTTCCCGGAGGGTTTAAACCAGTAGATAAATTTAACATTGTAGTATGAGGAAAAGACAATAAATTTTTAGGTGATTTTTTACAAGATTGAATTATAGAATTAATAGTATCAAGATCACTGCTAAAACCATTATTTTGAATATTTTTAATTATAATATTATCTGTACTTATCTTTGAACCAAGTTTAGCATTAACACCCCACCAATAGTAACCAGTATCATATTTTTTAAAAATTGAATGAGTTGGAATAGAAATTAATAAAATAATTCCTAAAATAAATGATGAATTAAATATAGATTTAAAATGAAATAATATCCCTATCATAAACCCCAAATGTAAAAAGATTGATACAGCAGTTAAACCCGCGGATGTAGCAGATGCAATTATTAAACCAAATAAAAAAATTAAAGAATAATTATTAAATCTAGTATATTTAGATAATAGTAATAAAAAGAAAACATAATAACCACTCCAAAGATAAGCCTTATTCCAAAAAAATATATTTATATTATCAATAAAATTAAATCTAATGCCTAGATATAGTCCGAATGTGATTATTAAAATAAAATAAAAAATTATTAAATAAGTTGAATATGATAAAAGCTTACTTTCTTTTTGAACAATATCTTTTGACTTAATTTTATAAAAGGCCAGGAAAAGTATTAATAAAGGAAGAAAGGTATCAAACAAAAAATTAAAAATATTTTTTATACTATAATAATCAGATTTTGGAGGAAATAAATTTGTTAAAGATGAAATGATTCCGCCTTTTGAATTTCCTGCATGTAATGTAATCTGAAGGAAAAAATCTTTGAATCCGTTATTTAGAATTATGGGATATAAAACTATTAAAAAAGTTATTAAAATTCCACTTAAAGGATAAATAAGCTTCTTAATATCATTTCTATTTTTTACAATAAAGATAATTGCTAAAAAAATAAAAATTACAAATCCGTTGCTTTGTTTGGTTAGGAAAACCAGGGAAGAAAAGACACCACTAAAAAAATAACCAAACTTGTTATTGGAATTTATAATCAATACTATGGATATCAGAGAAAATAATGTTATTAAATGAGTGAAATCATATGTAATAATTGCAGCACTGCTTAAATATACTAGTAATGAGAAAAAAGTAGCAATTGATGAAACCAATGAATTGAAATTAATTCTAAAAAATGCATATGTATAATAAAAAATTAGACAAAATATTAGTTGTCCTATTAATCTTGCATGAAATATAAGATTTTCGCCTAATTGATAGATAAAATAAGAAAACCAATAATAAAAAGGTGTTAAATATGCATAAAAATCTATATATGGAAGCTTTCCTTCTGAAATTAATTTACCAGCAAGCAAGAACCATCCTTCTGTGATTGGTAAATAGTTATAATTCCACGTTACTAAGAAAAAATTATATAGTAAAAAGAAGAAAATAAAGAATTTATTAGAAAAAAAGAAAGAAGATATTTTTTTTACCATCATTTAAAAACAAATCTTTTTAATAACAAAAAATTAATTATTGCACTAGGTAACAATATAATAAAATATGCTAAATAAATATTAATATTTGAAACATCAGCAAGGTATAAAAAATAATTTGAAATTATATATATAAAGAGAGCAATAAAAACATAGTTTTCATATTCTTTTGAAGATGAGATAAAAGTAAATTTTTTATGAGTATTAAAGCTTATAAACATCCCAGCAATTAGGGTAAGAAGAGATGCAATGAAATAATGCAAACCAAAAAAATATAAACTACTAAAAATTAAAAAAGAAAGTGAAGTATTTACTCCGCCAACAAAAAGAAATCTAACTATTTTAATAGAAAAAATTTGATAGATTTTATTAATTGAAATGAGTTCCATTATAAACCTTTTGAGTCTTTTTGATATATTGAAATAATATTCCCTAATTTAAGACCGATTGTGAACATATTAGGAACTTTAATATCAATTTTGAAAAAAGCTAGAAAAAAATGCTTAATCAAATATCCAAATTTAAAAAAATTTATTGAATCTTCAATTTTTACCTCATTAAATTCAAAAATATCCATAGTAGATGTTAATGTTTTTTTATTGAAAAGATGAGGATGCTGTAAGCAGTAAGCTGGCCATCTTTTCCCTAAAATCTTTGCTAATATAGAAGATTCATTATGAACAATAATGATAAAATATCCTTTTGGTTTTAATAATGATTTAATTCTATTCATGAAATCTGTTAAATTTGTTAAATGATCCATGACATGAATTGCAACAATTAGGTCATATTTATAATCGATATTAATTTCATTTATATCTTTATAGTTATTAGTTGAAATTTCTTTTAAAATAGGCTCCATAGCTCTATTTGGTTCAACAACATCCATTTTCGAAGGTTTAAATTTTTCAACTAACTTTTTAGAAAATGACCCATTATCTGCACCTATTTCTAATATGCTAATATTAGTTTTTAGATTTAAAGACTCAATAAATTTTACATAACTATCTCTAGTCATATTATCAGAATCGACATCACCATGGATATTATCATCCATGGAAGAGTATAATTTTTCCAATGAGTCATTATCAAAGAAATCTTTATTGTAAAGTAATCCACAATTACATCTGAAATAGGGAAAAAAGATTTTATTTTTATAAAATCCACGCCAATATTTTTCTAAAAGTGGAGTATTTTGTAATGGATCAATTTCTGGAGAAACTTCTTTTACAGCTTCAGATTTATTACAGCCAGGACAATTCTTTGTTTCAACTCTAATCATTTTGTCTAAATATCTCGTAAGGTCTTGTATTATAATACTCAGGATTATTTCTATAACTAATTGTAATTACGTTATTATCCTCTTTACTAATAGAAACTGCATAATCAATACTAGGGATTAAAGTCATATTGGATTTATTATCAATTTCCAACAAATGGCTTATTCTTCTATGGTGCCATGGACAGAGTAGCCTTTCTCTTTTTATACAATTTTTACCCATTTTAGCACCCTCATGAGGGCAGGTTCTAGGCCATAGTTTTACTTTTTCATTCTCTTTTGTTGTGAAAAAACTCATTAAACCATCTTTTTCACCTATTACATTATCTTCATTAGAGCAATATATTTCATCAATCTTTAAAGAAATCTTAGGAGATTTTACTGATTTTATATATGTATTTGCTCTATAAATTTCTTCGGTAAATTTGAAAGAATATGTTTCATCAGGTTTATAAAAATCATGGCTATGTGATCTAAGGTGGCCTTTACGATTTCTCATCGGTGTATCTTCTGACATTAATACTTTGTAGTTTTTTTTTATGGCTTTCTTTATCAACCAATGAAGAAAGCGAAATAAGCCCCTTGAGCCTATGGCATAAGTTGTCTTTACTAATGTTTTTCCATTTTCTTCAGATGATATTGTATTTACTATTATTAAAAAAGGTCCAAGCGTAGATAGATATACTTGATCATGCTTTTGATATTCATAATTTAATAAAGTCATAGGAAATTTAAAACCAAAAAAAGGAATTTTTTGTGTGTTTATTGCACCAGCAACATTATCCGAAATATAAGCTTGAACAGAGTCAACATTTTGGTGAACAATATTCAGATGGGGTACGTCTTTATAGTTCCAATCAGAATCCTCAGGGCTATAGTCTCCAAAACTATTTAGTGTAAAAACATCAAATTTATATTTATACTTCTCTTTGAGTGTTTTAACTAGGTCATTAAATGAAAGCTTACTCATTAAGACATATTATCACTGAATATTGGCAAAAAAAAAGATATGAAACTGTTAAATAGAAGGAATGTTCAAATAATAAATACTTTATTGTTTATATTATTAGTCTCAACAACCTATGTATGTATTTCTTTCTACTACTCTAAAGATTTAGCAAAAACAAACGCTAAGAGAATTTTGAAAAATTCATGGCTGAGAATAGACAAAAATTGTAATAATAATAACAATATTGAATGTATAAAAGAAAATGTTAAAAAAATAAAAAAAACCAAATTAAAATTATCAAAGTTAGAATGTTATTTTTGTTACGGTGAACATGATGTATTGTTAAAACTTTATTCTTCAAAATATGTGAATGAGAATTTATACGAATTAGGTTTAGAAAATGTTAATTCAACCTTACAAAAAAGACAAAAAAAGTCCTCAGAAAAATTTAAATTTTTAGCTATTCCAACTTTTAATAAAGAATATTTTAGTTTTATAAAAATTAAAAATAAAGAGCAAAAAGTTATAAATTATCTTTTTATTGAATATGATCAAAGATTTATTTTATATAATATTATTTCTAAACTAATTATATTTATAATTATCCCCTCAATAGTAATAATTAGTTTTATAAAAAATAATAGTGTGAATAAAGAACATTTTTTTTCTATAACATTAGGTTCGAGATTTTTTGGGCTTTTTTTCTTAGTCGGAATTATTATTTATAGATTTATGATTGAATTATTTTTTATTAATCATTTTTCTTATATAAGCATTAATTTTAATGAATGGATACATAATATGATAAATCTAAACAAAAATGTTGAATTTATTATATATTTTTTATTTGTGATTATATCGTTTGTTGGGACTTTGTTTATTATTAAATCTCTTAAGAATGTTAGACTTTCTAAAAAAAATTCTTCAACTTTCTTTATAAACTGCTTACAATTCATAGCTATAGTTTTATGTATTTATAAAATAAACAATAATGTCGAAATAGACATATTCGAAATTGGATTCTATATATTGAGTCTAACTTTATCTATTTATAAAATAGAAAGTCAGGATATAGGTAAATGTTAAAAATTAAATCTTTATTGATATATATTACATTATTACTCATTTTCTTATTTCCAATAATAGAAATATTTTACCCTTTTGTTACAAATGAAATTATTATCATTAATGAATTTTTAGATATTCCTATTTCTGTATCTAATAATATTGAAGAATTTCCTTTTTACAATGAACCACTTTATCTAAATGCAACAATAGAAGGTCTTCACCTTGCTTACAAAATATTAATTGGATATTTCTTTCATCATCATATGAATTTTCTAATTCCAGCATTTGAATTATATGAAAATTTTAATACATCCATTCATCAATATGGAATTTTGACTTCTATTATAATAGGTGGTCTTAGTAAAATTTTTTATGGTGACATATCCCTTAACTCATATTTTTCTGTTTTATACTCAATGTATATAATTTTTTATGTATTAATTTTTTATACTCTATGGAAAATTTTAAATAATAAGATCCTATTAATCCCCGCAGGATTAACATTATATTTGTTTATTTATATAGTTGGTTTCGAGAGCTACTATATGACTCCAACACTTAATCCAATAAGACAACTATTATTTCCAATAATTTTCTTACTTTCACACTATTATTTAAAAAATTATAAGTCAAAATATTTCTATCAATTAATAATTATCTTATTCTTGTCTTATTTTATAAATACCCAATTTACCTTATTATTTGTTTTAAGTTTAATAGTTTTCAAAATTGCAATATTGTTCATTGATAAATTGAAAGATGTACAAAAAAGACATCTAAAGATTATTTTCTACGTATTTCTAATAATTCTTGGGATTAACTTTACCTATTCATTTAATTATTCGAACAGCTTCTCAGAATATTTTGTTATCCTAGGTCCAGAGCTAAAAGTAAATTCTTATCTATTACTTCTGTTTTTTGTTAGTGTATTACCATCAATCTGTATTAGAGTATCAAATAAAAATAATTTTCAAATCATAACCTTACTTTCAATATACTTTGGATTCTCTATGATCTATTATGTATGGAATCCATCAATGAATCATTTCTCTCCAATAGTATGGCCTTGGGTTATAATAGTGGTTTTATTTTGTGATGAAATATATAATGAAAAAATAGTTCCAAATCATCAAATATTTATTTTCTTACTCGTTGCTTTTTCACTCACCTGTTATGAATCACGTGCTAACTTTTTTATGTCGAAAAGAAATTATTATGATAAAGTGGTAGATATTTCAAAAACCTATGAGTGGAAAACTAAAAAATCAATGATTAAATCAACAGTTAACAATGTATACATTGATGATGCTTGTAGTCTATTTAATAAATATTCCTATAATGGAGAAGTCACTATGCTATCTTTACATGATAGCTACTTGCCATTTGTATGTGGTTATAAAAGTAAAAATTATTCAACCCAAGTAGCGCTAAATTTACCTACAAAAAAAGAAGAAAATGAATTAATAGAATATTTTATGAACAATGATATAGAGTTCATTTTTGTAGATAAACTTTTATTAGATATTGATAAAAATTCAGAGTTTGATTTAAATATTATAAAATTATCCGGACCTGTTGGTGTTGATAGAATTATACATCTAAAATATTTTTCAGAAATTACAAAAAAAATAGTAAAAAAATATAATTATAAAATTAAAGATGAAGGGGAAAAAATTGTAGTATTTGTGAGAACAAAAGATGAATAGAAAATTATTATCAATCTTAATAATCGAGCTTGTACTAATTCTAATATTATTTTCAAGCTTATTTACTTATTATAAAAATGGAAAAAATGTCGCTAGAGCTTTTAGT
>CEQY01396311.1_pt1 | contig 10869 bp, 10 predicted proteins | sample 361391 | NCBI WGS metagenome assembly CEQY01 (sample SAMEA2621075, study PRJEB7988) | marine metagenome | isolation source: saline water (ENVO:00002010), including
TTTATAGCGTCTTGCGTACACGTGTCTTAGTTCAGCATTATTAGTTAGTCTCTCCATAAGATCTTTTTCTGCTTTAGCAGTAAGACTGGAAGACTTTCTCATCGTATCTACGATTTTCTTTGAAGCTTTAACTGGATCGACTTTATTCTGTGGACAAAACCTAGTCGTTCCCCCTGCTCCGTGCTCGTGAACAATAGCACAACCATCTGGGTTAGTTACGATTTTGGTATCGTAATAATAACCTCTACCAAAACCGAAGCTTCCCACCTCAGTTGATTTAGAGTTATAAGTACTGGTGATACTCAGATTTTTCCCAGAACCTGGAACATCTATATAAGTATAAGAAATATAGAAATTCCCGTTTTTAAGATTCACTCCAGCAAAGGCCGGAATGGCCATTAAGGCGATTAAAATCAAAGCAGCATTACGTTTTAAATTTCCCATTTTTGATCCCTTTGGGTCCTAAATTATTCTTCATAGATATTATCGGTCATATTTCCCTATGACTTAACACTTTTTTTATACCTTTATTTGTACAACTTTATACATCACAAATCCCCCAAATGCCGTAAGTGCAAGGGCAATAACCAACACAATTAGTCCGGGAACAGTATCGAACATTATACGCTTGGTATCTGGATCAGTTCCACTAAAATATCCAAGCATCACAAGTGGCATAGAACTAATTAAACTCGCCTGGGTTTTTCCTTGTGCCAAATAAGTAGCCACCTTCTGCTTAAGTCTTACACGTTCTCGAATTACATCAGCAATCGTGTCAAAAACTTCGGCAAGATTACCACCCGTTTCGCGTAAAATATTGACAGAGGTCACGAACATATCATTGTCTTCCGTAGGCATTCTTGTTGCTAGCCCATCAAAGGCTTCATTCAATGGCACGCCAATTTTTGTTTGCTGGATGATAAGGTTGAACTCTTGACTTACGGGGGGAGGAAGCTCATCTACTACCATTCCCATTGCTTGTGGGAGACTCAAACCAGCTTTAAGACCGTTGGACAATAATCCCAATGCGTCGACCATTTGATTTTCGTATTTCACAATTCTTTTCGCTACGAGATAATCCATAAAAGGTCTTGGTAGTCGCCATCCAGCAAATGAAACCACTGTCCCCATCACGATACCCATAGCGTATTTGCTAAAAATAAAAAAGATTCCCATAACAACTGAGCCAAGACCAAAAGCAAGAAAAAGAAGAATATAAGTCACTCGCATGGGATCTATATCAAAAAAGAGAAGCTCACATTTTTGAAGAACATAATCACGAGTTCCAAAAGTTTGATCTTCAATCCAGGAAAAAAGTTTTACTGAATTTAGATAGGCCGTAAAAAAGATTATGACTCCCACAAAGGCGATAAGAAAGACCTTGGAAGAGTCAGTCTGCTCGACTATCTGTGCACTCGCGGAGGCACTCGTGAAAAGTGCTATGAAAAAACTGAATAATTTATTCATTTTTAAACAGTCCCCTAGGGATTTTAACCCCTTTCTTTTCAATCTTTTCAACAAATTTAGGAATAAAACCTGTGGCGAGAAACTTTCCTTTAATTTTTCCTTTGCTGCCCACTCCTTCTTGTTGGAAAACAAATATATCTTGCAAAGTAATAACATCACCTTGCATCCCACCGACTTCAGTTATATTCATAACTTTTCTGGAACCGTCTTCTAATCTTGTTTGCTGAACAATCATATGTACGGCAGAGGCAATCATCTCTTTAATGGCTTTTGGTGAAATTCCAGCTCCCGCGTATTGAACCAGTGTTTCTAATCTTGAAATACAATCTCTAGGAGTGTTTGAGTGAACAGTAGTAAGGGATCCATCGTGGCCTGTGTTCATTGCTTGAAGCATATCAAGAGTTTCCCCCCCTCTACACTCTCCAACAATAATCCTATCAGGTCGCATTCTAAGTGTTTGCTTAACGAGACAGCGAATATCAACTGCTCCCTCCCCTTCAAGAGATGGAGGTTTTGTTTCAAGTCTAACAACGTGTTCTTGAGGAAGATTCAATTCAGCAGAGTCTTCACAGGTAATAATTCTTTCATTAGCTGGAATAAAACTTCCAAGAATATTAATAAGAGTTGTCTTCCCTGAACCTGTACCACCCGAGATAACTATATTTCTATGGTTCGTCACACTGATCTTGAGAAAATCGGCCATATTCTGAGTGAGTGAGCCATAATCAACTAAAGACTTATAAGTCAGCCTTTCTTCAGGGAATTTTCGTATGGTAATCGTACCGCCATCAAGTGCAACTGGTCTTATTATCGCATGAACCCGCGATCCATCCTGAAGTCTAGCATCAACATAAGGAGTTTTTTCATCAATTCTTCTTCCAACCTTCGAAACAATTCTTTCGATGACATTTAAAACCTGCCGGTCATTGGTAAAAGTAATATCTGAAACTTTAACCTTTCCTGATTGCTCATAATAGATTTTTTTAGGACCAACAACCATTACTTCTGAAATTGTTTTATCCGCAAGAAGATCTTCAAGTGGCCCGAGAGCAAGAGCTTCATCAAGAATCTCTTTAACAATTTTATTCATATCTTCTCTTGAATTGAGAATACCTTTAGTGTCTTCCTTACCCAAAAGTTCTACGACTATTTTTTTAGTTCGCTCTCTTAGAACAATCATTCCTTGTTCATCGTTGGCATCTGTTTTTTTCATGTCCATTTCTTCAACTAACCCGCGATGGATACGGGATTTAAGATCTGTCCATGGGTCTCTACCTGATCTTGAACCAGCTGACTTAGTGGCACTCGTTGCTTTTACTTTAGCTCCCTCTGGCTTTTTAAGTCTTTCTAGGGAAGCCAAAATATTTTTTTGCTTAATTTTTCTAACTGAATCAGCAACCCCTTGAGAAAATGGGGAATTTTTTGAGAGTACCATAAGAGGTGCGCCAGAAGAAAGTGCTCTGGTACATCCCTGATCATCCTTAGGAAGTACGTTAAAGACCGGCTTTCCTACCTGACGGCCAATAGTTTCAGGAGTAACAGGATGGCCTTTTTGAAATTGATTTAAAAATAAAAACATCATCTCTTTTGGAAACAACATGGTTGTCAGCTCAGAGAATATTCTTTTGGTTTGATTAACGGCTAATAAATCTGGAGTCACAACCATAGCTATCATGGTAGAAAACTCCATGGCTTTAACCGCTAATTCATTAAGTTCTGACCCCACATCAATGATAGTTACTGGGTAGAGGTTGGGAACAGCCTTGAGAAGCTTAGCAACTCCGTCAGGTGCGACTTCTAGTGCTAGACTAGGCTCACTTGGCATTCCAATATAATGAACACCTGCTTTATGTGGAGTCACAAACATATTAATGGTTTTAGCATCAAATGATCCGTTAAAATCTGAAATATCTTTTATATTCTTTTTTGATCTCAGACCGGTAATAATATTTTGATCACCACAAGCCTTTTGATCCAGGTCAATTAAAAGAGACTTCTGCCGATTCTCCAGCGCAAAGGCAAAAGCGAGATTAGCAGCAAATTGAGATTTACCGACCCCTCCTTTTCCACCTACGACTGTAATAATATGTCCTGGCATATTCTATCGCTCTCTTTTTCTAAATTTTCTTCTTATTTCTTCAGTTCCTTTTGAAGCTGATTCTAGAATTTCAGGTGTAACAAAAACAACAAACTGGTTTTTTGCCGTTGAATAATTTTTAGAGCGAATCAGTCTAAATAACTGAGAAGCCTGCTGGGCGGTATCACTTCCGTCCGATGTAGGCACCTGAGCTGCACTTCCCTCGGGATCATCTTTGTCATAATCCGTTCGAGAAGTACTTTGCATAACACCACCGATAACGGCAGATTCTTTTGATTTTACCGTTATATTTGTTTCGACATCGTTACTTGCAACTTGTGGAGTCGTTCCCCCAGATGCTGTAGTAGGAATAGAAACCGTAACTCTTAGAGGAGATAAATTAATATTTTCTTCGGTTCCAATCTGGGGGGTTGTCGTCATAGTAAAGGCGATATTTACAGATCGTGCTTCCTGTCCCTGTCCAGTACCAACCGCGAAGTTTACAGCTGTACTTTTATTAATTCGAAGCTGTTGACCATCGTTGGTTACACCCATTCCTTGCTGTATAACTCTTGCATACCCTGCACTTTTAGCTGAATTTAATTGAGGAAAGAGACGAGTAATGGTTCCAGCTAAAGTTCCAGATTCATCAGTGGTAATTCCTCCACCTTCACCATCACCTAAGTTTCTTCTTCCAAAGCTAATAGCGCTATCATTACTTAAAAAAGGAGCCCATTTAAAGGCGAAAACTTTATTATAGTCTTTTGTCAGTTCAACAAATTGAGTCGATACTTTTACGAGTTTCTTAGGAGGTTCTGGGTCTTTCTTTTCATTGACAGAAACGAAGTTCACAATATTTCCTCTCTGCTTTACCTGCACTCGACTTCCTCCGGTTGCAGCACCAAGAGATACCAAATTATCTGGCCTATAAGCGTCAGCGATACTGACAGCTAAATCTTTTTTTCCTTGGCTGTTCACAACGCCTTCCAACCAATAGTCTCCATTCACAACCCTAACCGTAACATCTTTCATATTATTTCTATTAATCGCATCTTGCATCTCCCGAGCAACGATCAATTGAGTTTGCCTTGAGTAATCGATAAGAACTAAGACATCTGGGTAACGAGATAGTACAGTTGTGATTCGTCCATATTGTTCTGGCACTACGATCTCGCCACCAACAACAACTTTTCCGCCTTTAATACTAATTTCTATACCTTCAATATCGCCTAGAAGTTCTCGAATTTCACGAACGATATTAGAGTTTCCATCCGAGGTAACATTAACTAAGAAAACATCTTTTATGTCTCCGAAAGTATCGCGTATTGTGACTGAAGTTCTTCCAGGTTGCAAACCTCTAAAGGTGATTTCCTGCCTTGCAGGAACAACAATAAGCTTTAAAAGTCCTTCATTACCAACTTGAATTTTCTGATTGAATTTATAATCAAATCTTTTGACTTCATCGATACCAATGGCAATATCTAACGGTGTCTTTTTTATCTCATTTTCTTGAGCAAAAGCTGAAGTCATCAAAAATAGAATTAGGAAGAAGTTTTTCATTATTTTCGCCTCTCTAATTGTTGGCGTCTCTCTTCAAAATACTGTCTCGCTTCTTCCGCATCTTCGCCTAAAACATCAAAAAGACTTGTGGCTCCAATACGTTCTTGGTTTTTGTCATTATTCGAACGAAGAGAGAGATAGATTCCAGATGAATATTGAGTAAGAAATATGATCTTTTGAACATCGTAAGGACTAAGTTCTAAAGTGACATTATTGAAATCTGTGTAGTTGTTAAGTTTTAGACCTTTGATTTTGTCATCGACTTGAAGTCCTACTAAAGGTACTTCCCTTGTGATCCTCTTTCCTGTTGCAAGGACATAGACATCTTGAATAACGGTCTTAACTTTGGAGCGCTCAATTCGTCCCCCCCCATAGTTAATAGGTGCAAGGATATCAACTCTATCTCCTGGTTTTATGAGTTTTCCTACCGCTTGATCCTCAGAAACAGCTACAGAAAAAGCTCTTTTCCCCTGACTCACTTGCCTTGCAAGACCAGTTTTTTGATTTGGAAAGGAAACTCTTGGTGGAGTAATTTGTTCGTTTGGCTTAATGGGCGTAGAAGCGATAGCAAAGTTTAGATCTTCAATTTTTGTAAACGCATCAGGCATGACATATTTGCCAGGAACCGTGACAACTTTTAGTTTTTTACTATCAATTGTTTCTAATTCTTGAATCTCTTCCGAGGCAATTACAACTTGTCTCATGTCACCGTAGCGCTTTTTAAAATCTGCTTCACGACCATCGATGTAAGAAGACACCATAAAGATCGCAATCCCTGCTATGAGCAAACTCAAGGTAAAAGCTCTGTTGTTCATTACCAGATCCTTTTTATTAAAAACTACCTATTATTATATATTTAAGTGCGATCTTGCTGCAGGAGGCAGAATTGACCTATCTATTGGATTATTGAACAACGGGCTATAGGGCTTCCGCTTACTTGAGCCTTTGGGTAGGCCTCAATATTATCACCACTGCGTACATATGAAGCTCCACAAACACCATAGGCAGTCATCACTCGAATAAATTGAGTTGTTGGCTCGGAATAACTTTCTTCACACTCATCCCCTTCATCTTGTCCTAAAAGAAGGTTGAACTTAAAACAAGGTGCAACGGGTTCTTCCCCTTCAAGTCTTTCCATCCACCCGAATGCCTGAAAACCAAACTGCCTTTTATCACTAAAAAAATCACCACCGGCCCCAGCAGTGGGAGCAGGAATAAGTGAATTCCCTGCGGTTTTAAAGTAAAAATACCCACGCAGAGATTTTTGCTGATTAATACTGGCAAAGATAGCATTGGACATTGAGTGGGTTACAGAATAAATCATCAACATAAATGGTAGAAAAACTAAAAACTCTACAAGAGCTTGACCTTTTTGATTTTTCCTAACCAATTTAGCAACCGTTATCATAAACCACCATATCTAAATTATCTCCACTATTTTGGCAGATCGCTCCCGAGCCAGTCATGGCAAGACAAGTTTGTTGATAGCAAGTAATCCTAAAAGGCTCTCGGCCTAAAAATGACTCTCCATACAGATTAACTTCGCTACTTCCACCTATGATAGGCAATGCAGAGATAGGTTCAGAAAACTCAATAACACTTCCAGCATAAAGTCCCCTTCCGTCAGTTGGCGAGATGATATTTATTTGAGCATCAATTCCAACAGCTCTTAAATCATAACGTTCACCCACTTGAAGCGCCCTCTGCTCAGCTTGACGAAGCATTGTCTGCTCAACATTTACGCCTCGATCATCAACGAGATAAGTTCTTGAAACCATGAAGTTCACATATTGGGCAAAATAGCCTTTAGTAACATTTAGACCTTGAATAGAAACTAAAAAAACAATCCCAAGTCCAACAGCAAAGGTGAGAATAAATTCAATAGCTGATTGGCCTGATTCATTATTGAGGGTACGGATCTTTTCCAATGAAAAACCTCCCTGTGTAGCTATCATGGCTTCCAGAGCCATAATTTGGTCTTTGAAATCGGGTTTCACCAGGTCTTCCGTGGCGAAACGAATATTCAAGTTGCCTTTTTACTATATCTGTAAGTGTCCCATTTTCTCCTAGGAAACCTCTAAACTGATTGGACCTGAAAACAAGTAACGATAAAGAAACCACCACAGCGAGAACGAGTATATACTCAACGGTGGATTGACCACGCTCCGTACCTAGATGAGGTTGAAAACTCCAAAACTTATCCATGAGAAAAGTATAACAGGAGCATAGGCAAATTTTTTCCCAAAGTAATTTTTTACCCCTTTAAGATCTGAATTTTTAAAACTTTCCACAATACCCTCAAAGTTTTGAATAATATTGGCTACGAAGAAAATAATCCCAATAATAACTGTAGCGCTCAGAAGATGAATAAAGACTTCATCATGGGCTCGAGTCGGTATAATCAGAAAAAATGTGGCAAGAAATTTTGAGTCTCCTCCTCCCATAATTTTCAAAGTAAAAAGAAAAAAACCCACCAGAAAAAAGACAAATGAAAACCCGAAAGCCTCCACTTTAAATTGATAAAGCTCTGGGAAAAGTATGAAGAATATAAGCGCCAATATAATATTGAGAATAGACCAATAGTTTTTAATTTTTCGAAACTTTATATCAAGGTAAGAAACGATAAAAAGTTCGATCAAAATAAAGAGATATATTCCCCAGGGGATCAAGGTTGAAATCCATTTTTATAGGTATCGAAAAAACACTGTTGCGGACAGACACCAACGGTAAGATTGACACTTAGAACATGTCCTAAGTTTCCAGCTGAGTCTCGCATGAAGTCTGTGAAATTACCCACCAGTCTGGTGGCAAGAAATAAAACGAAGGCCATGACTAAAACATATTCTATTAAAGCTTGACCGGAACTTTTAACGTATGAATCCATATATCCATAATATATGGATTCTTTTTGTTTAGCTGAGAGAGGAAAATTAATTCCCTTTGGCTTTTATCAAAGCTTCAGGGAATTACCTAAAGATCTCATCAGGATTTGCTCTGTCGAAAACCCCTTGGATTAGCGATTCAAGTCTTCCTGATAAAGTGTCTTTAAACTTAAAAATTATGGCCGCAACAACCGCTACGAGCAAAATATACTCGGTGGATGTCTGACCATCTTCATCTCTCAAATAATTGAAAAATTCCTTAACCATGAAATTCTCCTGTTATAGGTACTACCCTATCGGTTGGATTCCCCATAAACTTTACTCCTTTATTTCATTATAACACTATGCAGCATCAAAAGCTATAAAATAGCTGTTTACTGGTATAAAGCACTGAAATCACGGTAGGTGGAAAATATTAGCCACCAAAATATCTAACTAAAAATTTCGTTTTATAGGTGTTATAATGAAATTGGGTTTGAGGGCGTAACACGAGTTTCGCCCTACAAAGATTTATTCGGGAGCTGTCCCTGATCACGGTGAGCATGCCCAACAAGTCATAAATGTGACTTGCTAAATGGGAAGCCTAAAGTGATTACTAATTGCGCCCACCTGTTTAACAGGGGCGCGAAACCAAAAATCGTCCTCGAACCCACTTTCTTGACATCCCGTAGCACTACCCCCAAAATTTTAGTATGGATACACAAAAAGAAGTTATTTCAACAAATTGGATCGAAAGTTTAGCCTTAGAAGAAATCACAATGGAGGAGTCTGGAGTTATCAACTTCAGTGAACATTTAGATCCCCTGCATATGTTGGAAGCTTCATCAATCGAGTTTATGGAAAATCTCAAAGAACGCTTTGAAATCTATGTTGGGAAATTCAACGAACTGAGATCAAACCAAGGTGATAATACTAAAGCCATTAAAATGTTTAAAATTTCAAATACAGTGAATGACTTCATGTTATTTAGAAATAGTTTGAAGCTGGTTGTAGCGAGAAGATCAGCTGATGTTATCTCTCTCGGTTTTCTTTCCAATGCTGGTGGACTCTTTGCTGCAAGATTAAACTACGAGCCAGACTCTACCAAAAAAATCCACGAAATACGTGCCCACGTAGGTGCCTTTAATAATATTCATTGGAAGTTTAATGGTGAAGATGTTGATGTAGATTCACTCGTTCGTCATTACTTAACTGAGTTTATTAAGCATACGGCGAGATAATAGATCAAGCTTCCTGATCAGATGAATTGAACGCCCCCAGAGGATCTTTTATTCGTTTTTATTGAACCTTCCAAGCTCTTTTTATAGCGCTCTACTGACTGCTCAATAGTGGGCATCGTGACGTTAAACTCTTTTTGAATATTAAATACATCCATCGAAAATTTAAGTTCATCTCCCACACCTTGAAGTGCGATTTGATTTTCAGTGCGTGGGAACTCCCAATCACCTTTAGAAAGAATCCCTGTGTTTCCACCAAAGATTTCTAAATAGGTTTTAGCAAACTCATAGCGATTCATTAAATCAGATGAAGATACTTGGATGAGCTTATTGGTGACATCTAATTCAATTCCCTTATCAACATACTCAGCAAGAGAACAAACATCTATAAATCCTGTATAAACTTTTGTGTCACAAATGATCTTTTTTCCTTGAAATTCATGTTTCTCAATAATCTCTGTCCACTTTAGATCACGACAATTATAGCTTCTCCCAAAGATAGGACAGCAGCGATAGATAATATAATTTAGACAAGATCTTTGAATAAAAAACTCGGCCGCAGCAACAGTATTTCCATACACGCTGGAGGGGGTTGGTGTTTCATTTTCTCTAAAAATAATATCTTCACCGGAAAAAATATAACAGGTACTGAAGTAGATAAATTTAGCGTGATACCTTTCTGAAGCCATAGCCACGTTAAAAACTCCCGCTGTATTTAAAGCATCAGCGACTTTGGGAAATTCTTGGCAAGCCCTCAAATCGGTCAATCCTACGGCATAGATGCAGACATCAGGCTTAAATAGCAGCACAAGTTTTTGTACCAACTCTTTACTGTGTACATCACATTTTAAACTCAAGACTCCGGGAATCTCGACAGGATTAGTAAAGTAAGTTCCAATCACTCGATATTTATCTTTTAGCTGGTCGGCTAAATTCGAGCCCATAAAAGATGAAACTCCAAATATCATCACGGTTTTTTTAGTCATAGGGTATTTTAGCATGGGCGGGTATAGTTTGAAATCTGAGGAAATAAATAATAAAGGGATGAGTCATTCGACCCATCCCTTGTAGAAAGTAAGACTATTGGTTAAGTAAAGCTAATGCGTACGTCGGCGCCTGATTGGCCTGAGCCAATACTGATGTTCCCGCTTGAGTTAGGATCTGGTTTTTAGTCAGATCTGCTGTCTCTTGGGCGACATCAACGTCCCGAATTCGAGAATTTGCTTCACTAAAATTCTCTTCGGTAATTCCCAGTGTGTTAACAACTGATTGTAGCCGGTTTTGAAGCGCACCCAGGTTTGCTCTAACGCCGTTGACGTTAACCAGGGCATCATCAAGACTTGAAAGTGCCAATTGTGATGACTCTTTCGTAGCGACTGATTCAGCTGTAATCCCGAGGGCTTCAAGTGTCGCAACCACATTTGTTCCATCGTAGCGGATTCTGTCTTGGTTAGGATTGTTTCTCGCTCCAACTTGGATTTCAACAAGTCCTGACGTTCCGTCCAGAAGTTTTCTACCATTGAACTCTGCTGCAGTTGAGATACGTTGAATCTCTTCTTTGAGTTGCTGGAACTCAATATCTGAGAAGCTACGCTCGGTATCTCCCACTGTGTCCGATGCTGCTTGTACTGCAAGCTCTCGAAGTCGGATGATGATGTTAGAAATC
>CEQY01201431.1_pt1 | contig 10862 bp, 9 predicted proteins | sample 361391 | NCBI WGS metagenome assembly CEQY01 (sample SAMEA2621075, study PRJEB7988) | marine metagenome | isolation source: saline water (ENVO:00002010), including
AAGAAAGTAGCTAAGAAGGCAACAAAGAAAAAAGCCGCAAAAAAGAAAGCGACTAAAAAGAAAGTAGCTAAGAAGGCAACCAAGAAAAAAGTAGCTAAAAAAGCGGCTAAGAAGAAAACCAAAAGAAAGCCTAATGCTGCTTTTATGAAGCCTCTTACTCCTTCTAAGGAATTAGCAGAAGTTGTAGGTAGTAAACCACTACCAAGGACTCAAGTTGTTAAAAAGCTATGGGACTATATCAAGAAAAATAATCTTCAGGACCCAAAAAACAAGAGAAATATTAATGCAGATGAAAAGCTTAAGCCTGTATTTGGTGGAAAGAAGACGGTATCAATGTTTGAAATGACTAAACTTGTTTCTAAGCACTTAAGTTAAGAATATTTAATATTCAGTTAAAGAAAGCCTCTTTTAGAAAGGGGCTTTTTTTTTATAAATTTGTAAGATGGTTGTATTTTTCAACCCACGCTTCAGGGATAAATCCATTTTCTTTAGCTAAATTAAAAAAACTATGGCAATAAGCACTGGGTGAGCCATTGGCAAATTCTTTACTTCCATCGAAGTAATCCAGGCAGCTAAGAGAGAGATGATTGATGATTTCAGGAAAATAACGATTTAAAATCTTCGTCTTGGTGACAGTCACTTTCGTTTTTTCACTGTAAATTTCACTTGGGATAGGTTCGATTTTTTTAAATTGCTCTAAGATTCCCATTCTTTTGTCGTGGTTGGTGGCAAGTTCTTTGAGTCTCTTGAGTGTGAGAGTAATACTTTTGCTGTCTTGGGTAGGCAAGTTTAAGTATTGAGTGATGAGATAAACACTCTCTTTATCCTTTTCTACCAGGTCTGCCGCCATAAGATAGCTGTACAATAAATTATTTTTAGACTGACCAAAGTTGAAGTTCTGAGCAATTTCTTTAAGAAAAGCTGCTAAGCAATTTTTGTTGAACAATTTTCTAGCTTGGTCATAACTCATTTTTTTTATTTGTATCTGTTCTGAAATACTCATCACCATAGCTTTTTTATCGCAATAATAAGCACTGACATCTTTTTTAATGAAATCCTTAATTAATGCCCATCTCTTTTGAGTTGATAAATTCAAAGGCATAAGGGCTTGTAGCAGTTCAAAGGGAAAGATTTCATAATGTTGATAATCATTTAAAAGTTTAATCGCTTTGCTATAGCATTTTTCACTGGCCATCACTGCTGGAGTCGTGACTAAGCAGCTCTTAGCTTCTTTTATGAATATCTTGTCTCGTTTGAGGATAAAAAATTCATTGTTTTTAAATATTGGCCAATGAGAAAGTTTTCGTACCAACTTGAATTGATCAATTGAAATGCTTTCTTTCTGGTTCAATTCATCTAGCAGAGTCTGTCCCATTTCTTCAGTCATGGCCGACCACTCTTTGTTTCTCTGAGATGGTTTAATATCTAAGGCGTGATCAAAAAACTCAAAGGAATTTTTAGTTTCTACGAGTTTTTTTAAATCAATCATAGTGTAAGGAATTTGTGCAGCATGTCCTTTAACAAAGATTACAAGAAAAAAGAGTTTAAAAAACATGCTATCCATGTAAAAATTCTAGCTTTTACGCGTGATACCGTCAAATATTAAGGTGAATAAATGAATTATCAAATTTCTACAATTAAAATGACTGAATACCCAGAGTGGAACATCTCTTTTTGTGAACTCTACCATGAATATTTTAAAGCACACGATCTCGAACTCGAGATTTCACGGCTCATTCATTTTGTACGCACAAATGAATTTAAAAATAATTTTAGATGGCATGTTGAAGTCGGTGGCATCCAATTAATAGCAGGTATTTTCCCTAAAGATCAAACTATTCGTCTTGCAAGTAAGAATTTGCAATTTGAACTGACGTTAATTGGGTTAGATGAAAATATATCTGATGGGCAGCTTAAAGAGTTTGCTGAAAGTATAGCTAAAATTCCCGTGGAACATTCTCCCAGTGAAATAGAGTATCTTAGTTGTGTTTATGATCTACCTACATTTACGGAAGGTCAGTTTTCAGGAGTTAATGAAGCTGAACAAGTTCTTACGGAGAAACTGGTAGAGGAGTTAAAAGATTATAAACAGTCCTTATTTGAAAAAGTATCTGACTTCGCCCTTGATCTGACTGCAAATTTCTTATTGATTAGAGTTCATCTTTTAAAATTTTTAGCGATTCTTCCTTGTCTTGACCATGACAAGAAGGGACAAGAAGTAAAAAGAACCTTTCTAGAAGCTATGCGCAGGTTAGTCAGTGACTCTAAAAAAGCTAAAGAGTCAGGGGCTAAGGGACAAGCAAGAGCGCTTCCTGATTTGTACGTTCATGTCGCCCAGCTCGTATATAGTGTATGTAAATATATTCCACCAAAGATGCTTGCTTATTTAATACGCAGATCCACGAGTATTATGGCCAAACGTTTTATTGCTGGTGTGGACATAAACAATGCAAAATCTTCAATAAAGTCACTGCTTAATACCAAGCGAGATATCACCATCGACCAACTAGGTGAGTTGGTTGTTTCAAAAAAAGAAGCAGATCATTACTGTGACCAGGTCATTCAAATTATCGAAGGGATTGATCAAAGTATTCCTAAGGGAAGTCAAAATGCGAGTGGTGTTAACAAGGCCCATATTTCAATTAAAGTGACGGCCTTAACTCACGACTTTAAACCTCAAGATTTTGAATATACTTATAAGACAATATCGCCTCGTTTATCAAAAATTCTTTTATCTGCTCACAAACATGATGTCTTTATTAATATAGATGCTGAACATTATCACTACCGTGACTGTGTGTTTGAAGTTTATAAAAAAGTTCTCCTCGAGACAGATGAATTAAAAGATTATCGTCAAACTGGAATTGTTCTCCAAGCTTATCTTAAAGATGCCTATGTTCATTTCCAAGAAATACTAGAGCTTGCTCAAACTCGTAATATCCCTATGCCCATACGACTCGTTAAGGGGGCTTATTGGGATGCTGAGACTATCGAAGCTACCGCTCATAACTTTGAAGCACCGGAATTTCTAAACAAAGAAGAAACAGATATCCATTTTAGACAACTTGTCTTTAAGTCCCTTGAAAATCATGAATATATAAAATTGGCCATAGCTTCACATAATATTAAAGACCATTGCTTTGGAGAAGTTTTGCGAGATAAACTTTTCCCTGAAGCCGCAGTCATTGAGCATCAGTGTTTACATATGACTTATGAAGCTCTCAGCATGGGGATGGCAAAATTAGACTGGCCAGTGAGAAACTATATACCCGTTGGGGATCTTCTGGTGGGAATGGCCTACCTCGTGAGAAGAATAATGGAAAATTCATCGCAAGTTGGTGTTTTAACTATTATGCGCTCTCATAATAAATCCATAGATTTTAAAACACCTCTAGATAATTTATCACTCAAAATGGAGCAAAAAAACCTTGAGTATGAAAATTCTATTTCAGAAATCTCAAAAGTTTTCAAAAATATTTACCCCTTGCGCTCTTATTTAGCAAAGCATAGAAAACTCATCCAAACTGAATTGCACCTGGCATGGGACAAATTACAAAAAAAGCAACCCCTCCTCAATGTAGGAGAGATTCCAAAAGTTTGTAGTTCTGCACCAGAGTTAGTGGTGGGGACATATGATTATACCGATGTGAGTGAGGTTAACCAAAAAATAGATCAGCTATTTGATTATTTCAAAAATCACTACAAAGGATATGATAATTCTCAGCGTCTTATCAAACTTAGCTTTTTAGCTCAGCTGCTTCTCTGTCACCGAGAAAGATTAACTGTTCTCATTATGTTAGAAGCTGGTAAAACGATAGATGAAGCGATCGCTGATGTAGACGAAGCTATCGACTTTATAAATTTCTATGTCACTGAGCAGTTGAAACTGGAGCGAGAAAATGAATGTTACCCAAGAGGTGTCATCGGCGTGATTGCCCCTTGGAATTTTCCTCTGGCCATCCCTTGTGGGATGACCGTTTCTGCACTCGCAGCAGGAAATAGTGTCGTTTTAAAACCTGCAGAGCAAACACCCCTGATTGCCATCGAGTTAGTTAAGCTTTGTAGAGAAGCTGGCATTACAGAAGATGAGTTACAAATTGTGATCGGGGAAGCAGAGGTTGGTCAAGCTATTGTAGGTCATTCAAAGATTAATGGTATTGTGTTCACTGGTTCAAAACCAGTGGGAGAAAGTATTTACAAAAATATCACAGGCCAAGTTTCAGATAGTGCTTATCCATTTCCCATTATTAATAAATTTGCCATCACTGAGATGGGAGGAAAGAACGCAATTATCATCACTAATAATTGTGAGTTAGATGAAACCGTGGCAGGAGTTCTTTATGCAGCTTTTGCTCACGCAGGACAAAAATGTTCTGCCGCTTCAAGACTCATCATTGACGAGAAAGTTAAAGAGGCTTTTGTGGATCGCTTTAAGCAAGCAGTTAAAGATGTTTCAGTAGGTAAAAGTACTATTTTTAGCACTATGATTAACCCTCTTATTACTGAAGAAGACCAAAAACGGGTCAGAAAAATGGCAGCTGAAGCAAGAGCAGAAGTCGAAAAATTCGGAGGCCGTGTCATTATTGATCGCTCACAAGAAGACGTGCCAGGGTTTTGCGTGGGACCGAGTGTGTTTGAGCTCGATAAAAAAACTGTCTTAAGTCAAAATACAGTGGCCACTCGAGAGGTTTTTGGTCCTGTTATTCACCTCATTCCATATAAAGATTTAGATGAAGCCGTTGAAATTTTTAACTCTACTGAATATGCATTGACCGGAGGTATTTTCTGTCAATCTCAAGATGATATTGATTATATCGCCCCAAGACTCTTAGCTGGAAATATCTATATTAACCGACCTAATACAGGAGCTAGGGTAGCGATTGAACCTTTTGGTGGGTTTAAAATGAGTGGAAGTGGTCCTAAAGCAGGTGGGGTAGATTATTTAAGTAAATTTAATCAAATGAAAAACAGAGATCTCAACCGTGATAACTCGGTGTTTGATGTAGAATCAGCAGACTCTAGTTTCTTTTTACAATACTCCGGACTCTCACTCGAGAGAAGAATCTATAATACCAAGAGACTCCTTGCTCAAGTGATAGGACAATTCGAAGTCTTTTTTAAAGAAATTACTGAGGAAGACAAAGAAAAACTTATAAAACTTCAAGATGCTATCAATAACAATGAGTTTAATTTAAGTGATATTGAGTTTGCGAATAGATATATACCTGGTCAAATTAGCTTTTCTAAACGAGATCTTCCTTTAGGAGTTGGATGTTTAATTGAGACCTGCGAGAAACTCAATATTCAAGTGGTGCTAGATTTTTTTATCAATCTTTTAGTCGGAAATGGGATCAATATTTTTTGTACCAATGAGAAAGCCTTTGAAACGTGGGAGCGCATAGTAGAGCTTGCTTATCTCAATGGTTTCTCTAGCTTTAACCTCAACTTAGTTAAGGTTTCCAGAGAAAGTCTATTAACGGCCCTAGAGAGTAACGAATTTCACTTTTGTATTTTATCTAACATCAATAATAGCGGTGAGTTTGTCAAAGTTCTGTTAAATAAAGAAGATAAGGATTATCTTGTACGAGTTATCTACGCTGGTCAAAATGAAAATTGGGCAGAAGGAATTGTGGCCTATACTCATTGCAGAGCTTTTGCTATTAATACTATGAGGCATGGGGCTCCGCTAGAAATTTCAATATAATAAAAATACTGGCCCGGGTGAATCAAGTATGGCCCGGGCTAAATTTTCCCTTAAATAAATGTTCTTGTTATTTATTCATACTGTGTCATAATGTATCTTAGAGATGGAAACATCTTTAAGGAGGTGAGTTATGGAAGACTTGAGATCAATTCTTTCCTCTCATCATTCAAAAACTGGAAATGTGAACAGTTCAGTTAAATCGACTCATGATGAAGTTGCAGCTTCTACCTCAGAAATCCCAGATCTTTTTTTTGATGAGATATTATTAAAATTTAAGCTTACAAGAGTTGAGACCTTATGCTTGATGTATTTATATCGTCTGACCTGGAGTAAGCCAAACCTTCACAGGAAGTTTGGTATTGCGCCCATTATAAGTCATGCCGATTTAGCGAAACAATTAGACATCAATTTGGATAGTTTATATCAAACCATTCGGAAGCTAGAAGGATTTAATTTCATTGAAACAATTCGATCAGGTCAATACTTTGTTCGCAAATACTTTACAGAAGAAAATGATAGAAAATATGGTCAAAATTATGATAATTTTCTCTAACTTATGTTAGTTAAAGCTTCAACGCGTTTAAATCGGATTTCTAAACTTTCCACTCAAAAACAATATCAGCATATATATGATCTTTGCTGTGATCACGGACTTCTAGGTTTATTGCTTCATGAAGCCCACCCACAGGCCCACATCCATTTTATAGACATTAAAAAGCATATTATAAATGAGCTGGAGCAAAAGCTTGATAAAAGCAAATTTGACTTCAACTTTACTCTTAAGGCCCGTGATATTTGTGGCCTCGATATTTTCGATCACTCTCTAGTATGTCTAGCCGGTGTGGGGGCGAATTTAATTATTAAATTTCTCGAAAAAAGTATGAACTTGAATCAACAATTTGATTTAATTATTTGTTGCAATCAACATATTCACAAATTAAGAAAGTTTCTCTTTGATCATCAATTTAAAGTCTACTGTGAAGAGGTATTGTTGTGCCAAAATCAATTTTATGAAATCATCTCCCTAGGCCCTCATGCTGATAAAGAGATCTCTCTTATTTCAAGTGGAATTTCTTTGTGTAATAACCAGCACTTAGAATATGTATCCCAGCAACAAAACTATTTTGCTACAAAAGCTCACCATACCGATGACCAGACAGTACATTCTTTACTTGAGCGTTATACTTCGCTGAAGCGTAAATTCATTTGCACAGAGTAAAAATTCTTATATTCTAATGTTTATACAGAGGAAAATATGTCAGAAGCGTCCACACCAAAAGGTAGTGCTAAAAAAGAGCAAAGCTTAGAAGAAGCCGGGTCTAATAAGATCTTATACTTTGGTCACGACCTGGAATACTTCAAAAGCTTTAAGGAAAAATATCAAGAGCTCTGTTCTATTGATGTTGAGTTCCAGTCTGAACAGATCAGCTCTGACTCTGAAGTGCAATCACTTATCAATACTATTAGAAATCTTAGGCCGAAAGTTGTCATGCTAGATTTTTCTAAAAATGCCATCGCGATGTTGCATCTTGCAAGGCTTTGGGCGAGACAAAATAAAGTGATCGACTGTCTACTTATCGGACTGAGTGATTATAACCAAGGAAAGTCTATGGTTATAAAAAGTATTATGGCAAAACTTCCTTGCGTGCATGTCAAGTCCTCTGAGTTTGAAGCGGTTGTTCATGATGTCAATGCCTTGATATTTCCTAGCTTAGTAGAAGACCACGGTTTTGCGACGGCTGAGATGAGCGATAATATCAAAGCTTACTACCCAGCAAAAGCCTCTTTGATCAATGAGAATTTTTTAAAAATCGAATCAGATATTTCCCTCCAACCAAAACAACAAGTGAGGATTCATAATCACTGGACCCGGTCAAATATCATGCTTTCTACTTTAATGATGTGCCACTCTCAGTCTCAAGAAAACCTTTACTACAAATATGATTACTCACAAGTTTTACAGATGGCCCATGCAGATCCCGTAGAAGCCACCGCAGATATGTCTAAAGAAGAGTTTGATAAATTACAAACCCAAAGAGAAAATGATCTTAATCAATCAAAGTCTCAACTAAATAGATGGATCAAAGAGCATCAAAAGTTTTCAAGGCCAAAATTTCTCAAAGCTCTTATTGTTGATAAAGAAGGACATTTCTATGATAACCGTCCTTTAACAGACTCTTATATTTATGTTTTCCGTAATCAACCTTTTATTAAAGATGCCACTCGTGAATTAACTTCAATTAAACCACAAATTATCATTTGGAATTTAGAGCATATAGACCCAAAAGACAGAGAGGCTGAAGGTGAGCGGGCCTTTATCTTAAACGACATGATTAATTTAATGGCCTTTACTGACGCCATAAAGAAAGTTTTTCAGGGACACCAGCCTTATCTTATTGTATTTAATGCAGGAGATCACTCAACAACAGCTCTGCAAAAATCACTCAACTATCAAAATGTTTTATCCATAAAAGACCCTATGGATGTTGATATGGTGCTTAAGATGTGTGAGATGCTTCGCAATAAGGTCGAACCTACACTTCCCAAACCCAAAGAGAGTGACCTTTATATCGATAAAAACTCAGACATCTGTTATGTTGAAATTGAGTCCGATATTACGCTTTTAGGGTGCTCAGAAAATGATCTTTACTTCAATTCTGACTCTCCCATAGCTCATGGGACAGTACTTAGAGTTTCATTGCCTGTTCCTATGTATATTACCGTTTGTCAGTATCCTGAATATGGGAAAATTGATGCCCAATACTATGGTATCATCCATGGGGTAGGAGAAGAAGAGAGACAAAAACTCAGACGCTATATCAACGACATCTTTTTTAGAGAACATGAACAAAAGAAAGCAGAAGAACAAAAAGAAATTGAGGCTCAAAAGCAAAAATACTTAGAAGATAAAGAAAAGGAGAGACTTGCTGCAGAAGCTGCTGAGGAAGAAGAGCGCAAACGACAAGAAGAACAAGAAAAAGAGTTGGAAGAAAAGGCAAAAGCTGCTATAGATCAACTAGACGACAATAAGGAAAAAGAAGAAACATCATGATAAGCAAAGTATTAATAATTGGAATCATAGGTCTTATCATACATGTCATTCGAAATATTTCTAAAACTGAGAACACCCAGAAAAAAGCACAGAACAGAAATGATAACAATGTCATTGATGCTGAATATAAAGTAGTCCAAGACGATGACAAAAAAAGTTGATAAATCACCCCTGGACTTTGAATCCTACGCTAAATATGAAATCCCTCATGAATACATGGCCTTTACCATTCAATTTTTTGATGTCTCTCAGATGGAATGTGATGATCTTGAGTATGACTATTACAGGCAGGGATTTAAAATTTTTCACACAGAAATAGAGCGCTCCTCTGGTGGTCTATTCAACTATAAAATGATTATCGCGAAGTCTGCGATGACTTTTCAGAAGTAAAGACCTTAGAGAAAGGAAAAAAGAAAAAAGTGAACGCTATTGCGTACACAGGGAACCCTGTTAATCCTTGAAACTTAGCAAAACCTAAAGCAAATATAAGAATATGAATTTTTATGACATTCGCATAAGGACGCATAAATGCTTTTCCTGTTTGCTTTTTAGTGGCAAGACTTGGTTTAGACTTTTTGCTAAATTCATAAATAGCCGTGGCCAACACCACTGGCCAGTACATGACAAATAAGCGCAAGACATCTGGAAACTTTTGAAAGAAAGGAAACCAAGACACAAAAGATGGGGGTGTGATTATGATTCCTTCAATAGGAGCAAATTGTTGTAAAAACATAGCGTGCACACTATGAAAACCACCAAAGTGAATAGTAAAAAAAGGTATAATAAAAAGCAGACCTGGTAAACTTGAAAGAACTATGGCCCCTATTAAACCTAAAAAACCATCGATTTTCATTTTCTTTTTGAATTCATTTATTTCTGGTGTGTCTTTGTTGTAAAACTTTATGGCCTGGATCGGTAAAAAAAATGCATAGTGAAGGATAGTCAGGTAGCCGACGATAAAACTTGAAGTCCAAAAGCTCCAAAGAAGATCCGTTAAGTCCCATTGATAAAAATAAACCGCGGTAAGGCTTAGGGTAAAAAGTGTAATCTCTTTGAAAAAGCTCATAGGAACATTATAAGCTTAGAATGGATGAGCACCAAGTAAGTTCCGTAGAATCTTACGAGGTGCTCGAGTATTTGTTAAATTATTGAACTTTTTTGTAGACTAAATCTTGCGTTTTCGCGGTGGTGTGACAGATATCTGGTGTATATCCAGCAATACCCACTAAATCACCAAGGCCTATAAGTGAGCCATCATAATCAAGTGTCATTTTAAGATCTAGTGAAATAATCTCTAGTTCATCACAATAACGTCTGTAAGTATTTTCCGTATAGACCATAGCACTTGCAGATTCAAAATGGACACCAAGATCAACTCTATCTTTTATCTCAGCTTCTAGAGCAGATTCCTTACCATTAATAAAAAGTTTTCCTGTCAACTTATTAGCTTTAGCTCGTAAATGAGACACGCAAACTTCTTTGGGAGCAGATACATTTCTTAAATTTGTGGGTTCATCCACTAGTTCATAGCAATCTTTGGCCATGGCCATAGTTGTGATAGATAGAACAATTAAAGCGGTGATTAGTTTCATATTTAAACCTCGTTAATAAAAATATTTTGGGCTTTATGTAACTTAAAAGTCTTTTATTTTCATCTTTTCTGTAATTATTACACTCCAATTCATAGCCTAAACTTAGTGTGCTAGTGATGTCTCAGTCATTATATTATAAGGAGAATCTCTATGAAGTTAAAAACAGCTGCACTTGTAAGTCTTGTTTCATTATCTAGTTTCGCTACAGGGCTTATGCCAGAAGCTATTTGTACCGGTGCTGATATGCCTTATAACGGTGTCGAGCCAGGCAAGTTTGAACTCATCGTTCATGTAAATGGCGAAGTAAATTATTGTAAAAACAAAATAGACTCAAATGTGGCGATTTCAATAATTGCTGAAGGGCCTGAAGGTAATGATGTATCCGTTATGTTGGGCAAGATGAAAGTTAAGCAGACTCCATCGGGAAATATGGTAACGATCACCCCAAAAACCAGTCCTAAAGGAATGAGCTTTAAATACACTATAGCCGGAGTACCAGGTAGAGGTGAGGGGG
>CEQY01201714.1_pt1 | contig 10850 bp, 10 predicted proteins | sample 361391 | NCBI WGS metagenome assembly CEQY01 (sample SAMEA2621075, study PRJEB7988) | marine metagenome | isolation source: saline water (ENVO:00002010), including
TATTTTTCCCGTTTTATTTATCATGCTTAGCAATCACTACCCGGCTGTTTATAATCATGAATTAGCCTGGCTACTTCTTGCCATACTTACACTTGTGGGAGCCATGCTCAGACAAGTCATGATCACTAAAAAATCTATTGAAAAATGGCTGCTTGTTCCCGCGATGATAGGTCTTATGAGTTTAGTCGCCCTTACGAGTAAAAAAGATATGACAGTGAGTGAAGCCAACAAAGGCTTAAGCTATTCGGATATTCAACCTATTATTGAGAAAAGATGCCTCAGTTGTCATGCGACTCAAAATACAGATGATATTTTTACCGTCGCTCAAAAAGGAATCATCTTAGAGACTGAAGAATTAGTCAGATTGCATAAAGACAAGATGCTTCCTCAAGTTGAAAATAAAGTCATGCCTCTGGCGAATAAAACTCAGATGACCGACGAGGAGCGAGCTCAGCTCATCCAGTTTCTCAAAGAACTAGATACAGATCAGTAAAGTGAGAAACCTGCCTTAAGGAGATAGGATGGAAAATTACTTTGAAGCAAATTTTGACGGAATTGTAGGTCCCACTCATAACTATGCTGGTTTATCATCTGGAAATGTTGCTTCACTTAAAAATGCGGGTGAAGTCTCTAAGCCTAAGGAAGCTGCTAAGCAAGGTCTCGCAAAAGCAAAAAGCTTAGCTGATCTCGGACTGGTTCAAGGTGTACTTGCTCCTCACATGCGACCAGATCTTATCACATTAAAAAGATTGGGCTTTACCGGCAAGCCCTCAGATATTATAGAGAAAGCTTATAAAAGAGCTCCTGAAATCTTAGCAGCTTGTTATAGTTGCTCTCCTATGTGGACGGCCAATGCAGCGACGATTTCTCCCAGTCCCGATACTCATGATCAAAAAGTGCATATCACCCCTGCAAATCTTAATAACAAATTTCATCGCAGTATAGAACCGGCGATGACAGCTGAGATCTTAAAAAAAACTTTCAGTGATCCAAATTATTTTGTTCATCACCAGCACTTACCTGAAGGCGGTCATTTTGGAGATGAGGGTGCAGCTAATCACACCCGCTTTTGCACAGAATATGGAGATCAAGGTCTAGAGTTTTTTGTCTTCGGAAAATATGGTTTCGATGAGAGTAAAATCGCTCCCACTCGCTTCCCAGCCAGGCAAACGAAGGAAGCATCCCAGGCCATCGCTCGTCTTCATGGATTGAATGAGAATAAAGTTGTTTTTTCCCAACAAAACCCTAGTACGATTGATGCCGGAGTTTTTCATAACGATGTGATCTCTGTAGGAAATAAAAATGTTTATTTTTATCATGAAAAAGCCCTTCATGAACAAGACCAAGCCATCGCTGAGATAAAATCAAAATTTGGTGAAAAGCCGTTTTACTTTATCCAAGTGCCAGAGTCACAGGTCAGTGTTCAGGATGCAGTTGAGAGTTATCTATTTAATAGCCAGCTGATTTCCCTTACCCCTGACTCCATGGCCATTGTTGTTCCAAGTGAGTGTGAAGAAAATAAAAATGTTCAAGCCTACTTAAAAGAGCTTGTCACTATGGATAATCCTATCAATGAAGTTAAAGTCTATGACGTAAAACAAAGTATGAAAAACGGTGGTGGACCAGCTTGTTTGCGACTAAGGGTTTGTCTGAGTCAGCAAGAGCTTACAGGTGTTAACCAAAAAACATTGTTAACAGACCAGAGCTTTAGTGCTTTAAACAAATGGATCGATAAACACTACCGTGATGAAATTAGGCCAAGTGATATCAGGGATCCGAACTTAATGGTTGAATGTCAAAACGCTTTAGATGAGCTATCTAGCCTTTTAGGTTTGGGAAATATCTATCCCTTCCAAAATTAATGTTCATGATCACAGTGATAAACAGTGCCATAGACTCTAATTTTTTTTCCGTTAGAGACCACTTGATTGATTAGTAGCGCGTCCCCACCTTTATCTGCAGCTAAGTTTCGAGCATAGTTGCGAGCAAGTTCATCACTGCCTTGTTCATTCTCGGCCACGAGAGTGTCCACGACGTGGCAATTAGGATTATTTTTATCAGGAAGAATTTTAACTTCTCTTCCTTCGTCTGAAAGTTTAGTTTTTGATACTGCACAGGAAACGATAAGTGAAAATAGCGCGCTCAGTAATATTAGCTTTTGCATAATGACTCCTTAAGTTTGTATAAGCAGTATTTTACAAAATTTTAAGATGGGGAGCAATGAGTTTGCACCCCACTAATTAGGTCATGTATTAAAGTTTAAGTTCTTTCCTCAGCTCAAACTCTATATCTTCCAGAGCTGGGGTGTGGACGACTTTGCTTTTAGTCATGGACTGTGGCTTTTTCTCTAGCCACTTCCCAATGATTGAATAAGCCTGTAGTTTTGCTTTTCCAACAAGTTTAGTAAAGTTTGCTCCATGGTTTCCAGCAGGAACATAGAGTTTAGTGGTGTTTTTTCCAACTTTACTCATTGGATATTCTGCGGCCGTCCAAGGATCAAACTCTCCATAGATATAGAGTATTTCATCAGCTTCATTTTCCGCCCATTTTTTTATTTTTTTCATCATTTCATTTGAGTAGATCAACTCTTCACCTTTCGGAGTATATTGTGAAATTTGAAACTCATGTTTTCTTAAATGCTCTAGATGATAAGTCACATTATCAGGACCTCCAAGCTCTGTGCCTGCCTGATAGAAATATGAAATAAAGCGTGTCAATTTTTTATCGGTGTAATCATTAATAGCAGCGACAGACTGTAAAAACTGAAACATCTCTTCTATCGTTCCATTGACTGGGATCTTGGCACAACGAGCGGGGTTTCCATACTGCCAAAAATAAAAAGGGGCTTCAATCACTGAATGCTCAAATGCCACATCGCTACTTCCGAGCTGAGAAAAATGACCTTGAATACGTAGAAGCAAGAGATCGCGATTCTCTAACAGTTTAAGCTGCAGCTCTTTCCAATTTTCACGACACGTACGATAATCCTCTCCCCCAACATTTTCTAAGAAATAATTATAGCGTTGATCAGTTGTACTAAAGGAGAGAGGAGCCACATCCGCTACAGTTCCCACCACATCATCTGGATAAAAATATCTATGATAAGTAGAGGTCATTCCCCCTTTCGAGGCTCCTGTATTCACCCATGGCTTTTTATAGATTTTTTGAAAGGCAACAGTTATAGCATGGAAGTCATCTGCTGATTGTTTAATATTCAAGAGTTTCCAATCTGGTTTTTGAGGAATGGAATTTTCAAAATAACGATGTTCAATTTGCAATTGATTGGTGCCAAAGACTCTTGCAATATGTGCTGGTCTCACTCCAAAGATAGCATAACCACTGGTTTGTAAAAGCATTGGCTCATCAATATTTTTATGAAGAAGAACGATACGTTGTTCAAATTGTTGAGACCCACTATCTTGATGATCCATGGGCTGAGTGAATGTCATTTCAATTTTTTGATATTGTAAGGAGTATCTTGTTATCGATTTAATCTTCACCTTTTTAAGGCATTTAATTTTATCTACTATATTTGTTCGGGCCGCAATACAAGCGTCTTCATTAGCATAAGCGCCATAAATAAATAAGCAAGACAGCATAAGTATTAAGTTTTTCATTAAAAATTCCTTGGAATAGGTGGTGAAATACTTTAAACCAAAATGTCGATTGCTCGTCAATGAACTCAAGCTGGTGAGTAGAACTTACTCAATAACGCCAAGCGTAATACACTCTTTATCGAATAAATAGAAACCTAAAGAGCTTGAAGGCGATGGCTTTGTTTTTAAGTAAAAGATAGTTTCTGGGTAGCCAAGAGGGTGTGGTTAAAACAGTTTTGGCCTTAGAAAAAGTTCGAAAACCTTCTACACCATGATAGTGGCCCATTCCTGAGTCACCTATGCCACCGAAAGGAGCATCCTCAGCAGCCACGTGGGTAAGAGTGTCGTTGATACACACCCCTCCACTATGAGACTCGTAGAGAAACCTCTGCTTTATCTGGCTATTTTCAGTCATCAAATACAGGGCAAGAGGACGAGGTCTCTTATTAACAAATTCAAGAGCTGCGTCGATATCATCATACTCCAAAATAGGAAGCAGACTTCCGAACACTTCTTCTTGCATCACTTTCATCTCGTTAGATACATTTAAAAGAAGAACCGGGGCATAAGGTCTCTGATTTTTTGAGTCTTCTAGGTGAATAATAGAAGCGCCTTTATTTTCTGCATCCCGAAGATAGTCATTCATTCTTTGAATATGTTTATCCGAAATAAGATGAGTGTACGGAAACTGGTCTGAGTTTGAATATGATTCGTTATAGGCGGCCATAAACATTTGAACAAATTCATCCTTCACATCTTTATGCACAAGTACATAATCAGGGGCCACACATATTTGTCCTGAGTTTAAAGTTTTCCCCATAAGAATCGCTTCAACCGCCCGTTTAAGATAAGCATCTTTATGAACAATCGCAGGAGACTTCCCTCCTAGCTCTAATGTGATGGGTGTGAGATTCTGAGCAGCTGCTGCCGCCACATGCTTTCCCACTTGAGTGGAGCCAGTAAAGAGCAGGTGATCAAAAGCTAGAGTTGAAAAGAAAGAAGAGATTTCAGCTTCACCATTAAAAAACTGAATATGATCAGACAAAGGACTAAAGATTTCTTTCATGCATAAGTAGGTCGCCGGTGTAAACTCACTCATTTTAACCATCACCCTATTGCCTGCAGCAATAGCCGTGACCATGGGACTCAAACTTAAATAAAGGGGAAAATTCCAAGGGACTATCACTCCCACAACTCCCAAGGGTTGATAGTGAACTTTGATCTGGGAGGGAAACAAGGCCAGGCCAGCATGCCTTTTTACGGGCTTCATCCATTTTCTTAACTGCGACTTGGTGTATTTTATCCCTAATACACTCGGAAGAAAATCCGCAATCAGAGAATCAAACTCACTGCGATGACCGTAGTCTTTAGAGAGAGCTTGGTAGAGTTTTTGTTCATTATCGATCAGAATTTTCTTTATTCGATTTAAGATATCTTGTCTGAATTTATAACTTGGGTAGGGATTTTTCTGGTAGGACAGTTTTAAGTTTTCAAATGTGCTTGCTATTTCTGATTTAGAACTAAAAATTTGCGAAGACTCATTAAGAGCACTCATATACCATCCTTCAAAAGATAACGATTTAACTCTATCTTAGAGAAAAGAGGACACGATTAAAAGAGGGCAGCTTAATCCTTAACAAAAGTCTCAAGAATTAGGTCCGTTGCTTCAGGCCCCATGGGATCATTGCGCTCGATCCGAACTGCTCCTCCACTCCAACTATGCTTCATCCCCTCAATCTTAAAAAACTGAATGAGAGTGTCTTGCGGAAGCTTATAAGTTTTCACTTGATAAGGGTATTTTTTTGCAGGGGTTATATGCTTAACTTTTTTAGTCATTTGTACTGATTGGTTAAAAATCTGATCATCACGATAATCATAGCTTTCGATAATCTGAGATTCGAGGGCCTGAAAATTCTTGATCGTCACTCGAAAGTCTTCCGTCCCATGAAAGAAAAGCATTTTTTTGTGATAAAAATCTTTTTTATTTTGAGAGCAAGAACTAAAGTCTTTAATTAAATCAATACTCGCTTTCTTAGGCCCATAAGCAATCACTTCATTGACGTCGTACACTTGATCAGTCACTCGATAAGGCAAGGCTGAATGGGTCGCGATTCCAGCAAATTTTTCAGGGTAACAAGCGAGAAAATTCATAGCGGTTGCTGCCCCGGCAGAAAAACCGATAAGATAAACTGGGTTATTTTTAAGTTCATGTCTTCTTAGAAAGTTTTCTAATTTATGCATTAAATTTCTGGTTTCACTAAAAGGCATATTCTGCTGATTATAAGGCATAAACCAATTCCAACATTTATCTACATTAGCAGTGAGCCGTTGTCTGGGAGCAAAGAAAATGACTTTGTCTTTTGCCTTATCAAGTAAATAGGCATCCTTTAAAAGATCTTGTTCATTTTGCTTACAACCATGAAGAGCAAAAAAGACAGGAGTCTTTTCACTGTACGAATGGGGGAAAGATTCAAACGAGCTCAATGCAGAGTTCATAAATAGAATGGTTAAGATAATGATGATATTGTTCTTTTTCACTTCTCTCTCCTAAAGACCTAAACTAAATAACAATATGGCAAAGAGTGTTCCTAGGGTGGGAATAATAACAGTTAAAGCACCTACCGGACCGTAAGCTTGGGCATGAGTTTCCCCACAAATAGCGCGCACAGTTGTGACAACATATCCATTATGAGGAAGAGAATCAATAGCACCTGAAGAAATAGATACAATCCTATGAAGTTGCTCAGGGTCAACGCCTAAGTCAGTATAATGTGGAGCTAATAACGGGAGTGCTATGGATTGTCCTCCCGAGGCTGAACCGGTTAAACCCGCTATTACTGATACTGCAACAGCTGCACCTAAAAGTTCGTTCCCAGGTATGCTCGTCATTAAGCTCACAGCATAGTCAAAGGCAAGTGTTTCTTTTGCAATGGCCCCAAAGCCTACCACGGCAGCTGTGTTTCCTATCGCAATAAGCGCTCCGTTTGCACCAAAGTTTACCGCTTGTCCTACATTGTTCATATATTTATAATTCATCAACCAACAAGAAATCACCCCCACCAACAAAGCAATAATAAGTGCATTTTGTTGAAGTACTCCATGGAGAAGAAAACTAGTCACCACGACTAAAACCAGTGGGATAAGCGAGAGAATGGGATGAGGTAATTCACGTTGAGTGTCGTTATCAGGATCGGTCACTCTACTTTCAAACTTCTCTCCCTGGGCCACTGCTTTTTTAATCATTTTAGTCAGCCACCAATAACCAAAACAGGCCATACATATAGCTACAATCAGAGAGACTTGCCAACCAGCATAGGGAGTTGTGCCTAAAAACTTGATGGGTATCCAATTTTGAATTTCAGGAGATCCAGCGCTGGTCATAGTAAAAGTCACGGAACCAAAGGCAAGTGCTCCAGGGATAAATCTTCTGGGAAGATCCGCTTTTTGAAAAAGGCTTAAGGCCATAGGGTAAACAGCAAAGGCTACGATAAACACACTGACTCCCCCATAAGTCAGAACAGCACAGGCCAAAACAACAGCTAGCGCCGCATGCTTCATTCCTATTTTTTGCACAATCCAATTGGCAATACTTTCTGCAGAACCACTCTGCTCCATAAATTTGCCAAAAAGAGATCCAAATAAAAACATCAAAAACCAAGATTTAACAAAACCAGCAAATCCTGCCATATATCCATTGAAAAAAGTGACCGAAGCAGTCTCTCCATATAAAGGAATTCCACTAAGAAGGGCTACAAAAAAAGCACAAAGAGGTCCTGCAATCATAAGGTTCATCCCTTTGATGGTCAGAAGAACTAATAAAAAAAGTCCAACTCCTAACCCAACTATACTTAAAGTCATTGCAGTATCCTTTCTTCATTATTATAAATTAAACTCTTAATGAGTTTTCTTGCTTCTTTAATTCTTTTAACCCGTTCATTTGAAGTTAATTCCATCGTATAAACGTCCACTGCGGTATGACTCATGATGGCCTGAATGCCTCTCGCCGTTACTTCTGCTTTTTTCGCGGTTAACTTAAGACCTAATTGTTCACGCAGAACATAAGAAATTCTCTGCACACCACCATCTCTAATCTGTTGATTGAGTTTTCTAAATTTAGGCTTGTGGTAGCAAAAATAATAAAGAAGGAACATAACTGTTAATTGGTTTTGGTTTTCATTACACCAATTAAAATAGGCATCTAAATAGATATCTAATGTTTCTTTATCACTTTTAAGTTTTTTTAATTCGCGAAGAGTATAGGATTGGTACACACCAGCTATATAGCGGTAAATTTCAAAGAATATATCGTCTTTATCTTTAAAGTAGTAATTTACATGGGACTTTGATGTCCCTATTTTTTTAGCGATTGCAGCGAAACTTGTTTTTTCAATTCCTAATTCGGCTAAACAATCTATCGTCGCGACTATAATTTCACTTTTTTTAATATCACCCTTGCTGAGCTTAAACTCAAAGAGATTCGCCATCACGGGGTCATTATGTGGGTCATAGTTAAGTGTATCCATAAACTTTAATCAACCATCATTTTGAACGTTTGTAAAAATAAATTTTACGCTCGTACAAATAACGCCTCTCTAAGTGCCTGAATATATTAAGTCTGTACTCTTTTTATTTGAATTGGATTGCGTATAAAGAAGTGATTTTGTATAGCTTATCTATTGATGAGGAGAAAAATATGAAAGTGGCAATTGTAACGGGGGGCTCAAGTGGTATTGGACTGGCCATAGCACAAAAGTTTTATCAAAAAGAAATCAGAACTTATTCTCTCGATCTCAACCCTCCAGATGATAAGCATATTGCTTTTATAAAATGTGATATGTCTAAAGAGGAAGAAGTCCTTGCGGCCATAAAAAAAGTTGAAGAGGAAGCCGGTCCTGTATCTTATCTCGTAAATAACTGTGGCCTACAGTTTATGTCTCCAGTAGATGAATTCCCCACAGACAAATGGAAATTGCTCATTGATGTCATGTTAACTGGTACATTCCTAACGACTAAAGCAGTTCTTCCCCTGATGAAGAAAAACAAATTTGGAAGAATTATCAATGTAAGTTCTGTCCATGGAAAATTAGCATCTCCTTATAAAAGTGCATACGTTTCAGCGAAACATGGTGTGCTTGGATTTACTAAAGTCGTAGCAAAAGAAGTTGGTGAGTTTGGGATCACCGTAAATTCAATTTGCCCTGGCTTTGTGGATACTCCGCTTATGAGAAAGCAAATCAAAAGTCAGATGGAGCTGAATCAATTATCTGAACAAGAAGTACTCGATCAGATATTCCTTAAAAACCAGGATATTAAAAAGCTTACCTCACCTGAGCAAGTCGCTGATATGTGTGCTTTTCTCATTAGTGAGAGTGCCGCTACAATTACCGGAGAAGCTTACAATATTTCTGGAGGCTGGGGAGCTTAGGTTCAATGCAAGCAACACTTATTCCCCTTGAAAATGTTTTTCTTGGACTCTTACCCCTCGTTTTTGTCTTTGTTGTATTTTATCTGTGGCAGATGAACTGGAAAAAATATTTGTTAGCAAGCTCACGGATGCTCATTCAATTGATGGTCGTTGGTTATTTTTTAACTTTTATATTTTCTCATCAAAAGTTATATATCAGTGTTCCGCTTGTTTTGATTATGATGAGTTTATCCGCTTGGATTGCTTTACATAGTGTTGCCCCCTTTCGAGTAAGGCTCTATAAATACGCTTTTGTGGCCTTGATCTTAGGGGCGTTGCCTAATCTCATGCTCACCACAATGGTGGTTATTCCCCATAGCCCTTGGTATGACCCTGCCTTTTTAATCCCACTCTCAGGAATGGTGTTCACTCAATCTATGAATACGATTGGAATAGCGAGTGAGAGGTTTCTCAATGAAATTAAAATTCATGATCCTCATCAAGCAGCTGCTCTGGCCCTACAAGCTTGTCTCATTCCTATACTTAATAGCTACATGGCAGTAGGTCTAGTCTCGCTGCCAGGTATGATGACAGGCCAAATTCTCTCAGGAGTTGAACCATTGATCGCAGCAAGGTATCAAATTTTAATCATGACTATGATGATGGGTGCAGGGTCCATGACGGCATTTTTCTTTTTAGTTTTGCTTAAAAAAGATCAGGTTAATTTACATTCTGTTGGATGAATTCTAATCCTTTAACAATGGCTTCTCTCCCCGTAAGAAATGTTTTTACATGACCATAGTCTGAAACAGTGAATGTTCTAACGTCAACACCCTTAAGCTTAGCTTGGGCTGCGAAATGAGTCATCTGAGAATGTTCCACTAACTCATCTCCTCCTCCATGGTAGAGGAACATCTGGGGAGCATTTCTATGAATATAATGGACGGGGGAAGCTTCAAGCCATCCTTGCATATTTGAATCCATACTATAACCCATGTAAGGAGTAATAATAGGTGATTTAGGCCACCAAAGAAAGTCGTAAGGACCTCCTCCCCCTACAAAGGCTTTCACCTTATCAGAGTGGGTTAAAGCGTAAAGCAATCCAATATGTGCACCAGCAGAGTATCCCCAGATTCCAGAGTTAGAAATATTGATATCATCTTTATATTTTTTAGAAATAAAATTAATCGCTAAACTCAAATCCTCTACAGGAGCCGGATGTTTATTTTCAGGGGCCAGTCTATAATTTATATTGAAAACATTATAACCATGAGATGCTAGGGACTTACAAATATAATTCATATCAGTCTTATCTCTTCCGCTCCAACTCCCTCCATGAACCACATAGATAATCCCAGCATTTTTCTTGGAGGTTAAGTAGAGATCTCCTACATTTCGCTCATGGGTTGCATACTTGATATTTTCTTTAACAGTGTAGTTAAAGTCAGAGAGTATTTCCATTCTTAGAGCTGCGAGACCAAGGATAAGGGATTCGATCATTGTTTTCTACCTAACCATTGATTTCGGTTGTAACAATAACTTGGTCTTTGATCGCAACTCAAAAAAGTTTCTGAGTGTTGATTGTCATCATTGATAGTGCGACGTGAATTTTTTCGAGAAAATCTGGCGCAAGCATTATAATTTCTAAGTAGAGTCAATTGCTCTGAAGACATACTATTACGTACTTCACACTCTCCATTAATAAGCCTTAAAAATTGAGCTTCATAGAGCATAGACCTTGGCCTATTAGCACTCGGTTTTGTTCTAAATTGGATCTGCCTTCCCTCTAAAGCGATACTTCCAGGTTCTCGCGAGTAATCTTCTGAAGGAGTAGGTCTAGTCCCAAAAGG
>CEQY01200429.1_pt1 | contig 10828 bp, 13 predicted proteins | sample 361391 | NCBI WGS metagenome assembly CEQY01 (sample SAMEA2621075, study PRJEB7988) | marine metagenome | isolation source: saline water (ENVO:00002010), including
AATTTTAAGGATTAGCATGAATGTTGAAGTAGTAAAATTTAAATGTGAAAGATTAAGAGGTCTCTGGCAAGACTTCTGCTCTAAACATTCGGAGCTCTACGAGCTTACATGCGATGAATATATGCATCTTCTTGCGAGCGAAATTGAGGAGCTTGAACAGACTATCGAGAATAAAAAAGCGCTCATTAGTTTTATAAACGGATTGGATGATCTAAGGGATGAATTGATTTCTGATTTATGTGAGTCTTTAGGTATTCCTCCGCAAGCAAGATTGTTAGAGTTAACCGAGTGCTTACGAATTGCTGAGTTTAATTCAGAGGCCGATCAGATTGAAAAACTAAACTTATTACTTTTAGATATTGTAGAAAAAATTCAAACTCAGAATAAGAAAAACCAAATTTTTCTTAACAAGGCCCTGCATTCACTAGGTGAATTAAAAGCTAGTTTTACTGGCAATAAAGTTTATAACACTTATTCTTCTAGCGGTGGGATTAACCGCTCAAGTAAGGGGTATTAAAGGATAACTTTTGGGATCAGATTTATTTAGTATAGGACGTACTTCATTAAATGCTTCTAAAAAGTCGCTCTCGACTACGTCGCATAATATCGCCAATGCTAATACTGAGGGTTATTCGCGCCAAAGGGTCAACCTCGAATCTGCTACTCCCATTGGAGAAGGTAATATTGTCATCGGCTCTGGTGTCAGTATTAAAAGCGTAAAAAGAGTTCATGATCAATTGGTGGAAGAAAATCTTAATGATGCTCTTACTAAGCATCAATTTAACGAAACTAGAACCAGTCATTTAAGCTCTATGGAGCAGATATTCAATGAAATCAATTCAGACGGTCTCAATAAGGTTATGAATAGATTTTTTAACTCATTTAGAGAGCTCTCTAATCAGCCAGAGAATGAGGTTGTAAGAACCTTAGTACGTGATAATGCCCAACTAGTTGTAGAAGATTTTCACAGGATTAGTGAAGAGATCACTCAAGTTAAATCACGTATGGACAAAGAGATTAGAGCTTCTGTTGAAGAAATTAATCAGCTTGGCACAACCATAACTCGACTTAATAAAGAGATCGTCCGACTTGAAAATGTCGGCGGCGAAACAGGAGATCTTAGAGATCAAAGAGATATGGCAGTTAGGGCCCTCTCTGAATTTACTGAAGTAAAGGGTTACGAAGCCGGCAGAGGTGAATATGTTGTTAATCTGGTTGGATGGGGATCACTTGTAGCAGGCGGAAGTCTAAATCCATTGGTAGCTAGAGATGTAACAGGTAATAAGCAAAGTGGAAGTTATTCTAATGAAGGCAGACTAGAAATTGCTTTTGAAAAATCCGGGAAAGCTGCATCAAACTTAACCGAAAAGAAAGGTTCTGGGTCCTTAGGTGCCATAGTTAAAACGAGAAATGAGGAACTTGAATTCCTAAGAGACCAATTGGATGAAATGGCACATAGTCTGGTTCACATAACAAATGCCATCCATCGTAAAGGATTTGTAAATAAGAAGATTCCAACGGATCAACAAGGCAATCTTATTGTTAGACCTGGTGATCCTAAGATTACGGGAATCAATTTTTTCAAGGAGCCACTTGGTAAAGAGAGAGCTTCTGGAAATATAGCCATCAGTGACGAAGTTATGGACGACCTAACAAATATCGCCACTGGACTTGAGCCTAATTCTCCTGGAGATAACCGTATAGCGCTTGCGATCTCAAAAGTTCAACACGAAAAGCTTCTAGGTGACGGAACAAAAACAATTGAGGAAATGTATCTTGAAACTTCCTCCTCGATTGGTCTGGCATCTTCAAAAGCCCAGATCAATGCAGAACAATCTGGTGGAATTGTCGCACAGGCAAGAAGTATAAAAGAGAGAATATCTGGAGTTAACTTAGATGAAGAGGCCACCAATATGGTGAAATATCAACAAGCCTATCAGGCTTCAGCTAAAATGATTCGAACAGCTGACGAGATGTTTGATTCTGTTTTGGAGATGATTAGGTAATGTCACGGGTATCAGAAGCAAGTACAGTAAATGCCATAAAATACTCCACCAATAGGAGCAGACGTAAACTTGAAGATCTTCAGTTAAAAGGGTCTAACTTAAAGCGCGTGCAAAAGCCCTCGGATGATCCGGTGGGAAATATGGACATTCTTTCAATTAGATCTCGAAATATTGATGGCAAGCAGTACCTTCGAAATGCTTCTGTAGCAAAAGCACAGCTAACCTTCACGGAAAGCGCCATTGAGGAACTTACAGAGCTTGTTACGAAGGCAAAAGAACTCGCCATAGGACAGGCTTCAAATATCTTTGACCCCTCAGTAAGAAAAGGGATCGCCCAAGAAGTAAGACAACTACGTAATCAAGCTTTAAGTATTGCAAACAGAAGGCTTGGTAATAAATATATATTTGGTGGTTATAAGACTTTAGAGAAGCCTTTCGATGCTGACGGTAAATACCATGGGGATAATAACCAAACTAAAATTGAAGTTGGTAAGGATATTTATGTTCCTATCACTTTTTCAGGAGAAAATGTCTTTTACAGCGAGCCTAACCCCACTATCGAAAGCAATATGCCTGAGCTTGGAGAAAGAGCTCGCGTTGATATTCAAAACCAAGTTCAACAATCGGCTCTGCCAGAAGAGCAACAAGAACAAGAACCTATCATCAATCGAGATCCAGCAGCTAGCAATCCCTTTCAAACAGAACCTGAAGAGATTAAGGGAAGTCTCTTTAAAGATTTAGAAACACTTGAGAATGGTCTTTTAACAGACAATCATTTCATGATTCAGTCTCTTCTGCCTAAACTCGACGAAACTTTAGATAGGTTAATTCAAACACGGACTTCGATAGGGTCAACTATCAACAAAGTTGAGATCACAGAAGACAATATAGACAAGAACAGAGTTGAGAATGAAACTTATAGAAGTAAGATTGAAGACGCTGATGTGGCTGAACTCTTTACTGACTTAACTCGCCAAGAAAACGTCATGAATGCCTCATACAAAGCTAGTGCTCAGCTATTAAATAACAATCTAATGAAATACATTGGCTAGTTATAGAAATATTTAGACCCAAAGCGCCAAGTAACTCGAAAGTCTGATAATTTAAAATATTTTATCCTAAATTTAGCCTGAGCTTAAGAATCCATTAATTTATCATATAAATAAGAAATAATTACAGAGATGTAAGACAATATTAATAATTCACTTGCATTTTGAATCTGCCAGTACTATATGAACATCTCAGTTGAGATTTAAAATCAGCTAACAGTTATTAAGACGGAGTTTAAAGAGGTTAACACACATGCTAGTTCTAACAAGGAAGCTGGGAGAGAGCATTGCCATTGACGATCATATCAAAATAGTAGTGGTTCAAATAAAAGGTAAACAAGTCAGATTGGGTATTAAGGCTCCAAAGGAGACCAAAATACACAGAGAAGAGGTTTATCAGGCTATTCAAGATCAAAATACCGAGGCGAGTCAATCCACCCCTGCTGACCTAGCAAGGCTTAATGAGGACTTCGGCAAGAAATAAATTCCTCCTTGCAGATCAATATAATTGACTGATATCATCATTCAAGGTAGAAATTTGAGACTACCTCAAAATTTTCGGAGGATGATGTGAAAGTCAACACTACAAGGTTCGGAGAACTTCAAGTAAACAAAGAAGATATCATCTCTTTCTCAGAAGGATTACTGGGATTTGAGAGTTTAAGTCAATTTTTCATCGTTGACCCAGGTGATGCGACCTTGATCTTATGGCTTCAGTCTATTGAAAATCCAGAAACAGCGTTTCCAATTATTGAACCCAAAATTTTCAAGCCTGATTACGTTGCTAAATTACTTCCAGCTGACATGAATAGTGTTTCATTGGATAGTATTTCTGACGCAAAGATTTACTCAATTCTTACGATTCCTTCAGATATCACTAAAATGAGTGCAAATCTTAAAGCTCCTATCGTGATTAACAATGCAAAAAAGATCGCAAGACAAATTGTTCTTCAGGACAATAAACTCTCAGTGAAATTCGAAATGTATAAGGAACTAAAAAGTTATATAGTTTCTTATGCCTCTGACGATCGCAAAAGAACAAATGTTACTGAGCCAACCGCGACAGCAACAACTGATACAGAAGCCACTGCAACTCCTTCGCAAAGAGCTTCAGAAAAAATCAACGAAGCTTAATCAAAAGAAAATTTTAATAATAAAAAAAGCCCTCTTTAAAAGAGGGCTTTTTTTATGTCTTGTTTATTCATTTTTAAATACTGAGTACTGTTTCAGAGGCATCTTTAGATAGTGATAAATACATCTTCAACTCTTGGTTTTCAGGCTCTTTCATAAGAGCTTGTTGCCATTCATTATGAGCCTCGACGACATTTCCTTGGCCATAAAAAAGAAGACCAAGAGCGACTCTTGCCGGGATATAGGTGGGTGATTCTGATTTTAGTGCTCTCAACTCCTCAATCGCTTTCGCCAAGTATCCTTTCTTAGAGTAGACTTTAGCAATCTTTATTCTCGCTTCAAAATTACTGGCATCTAGAGAAGTCACTTTATTATACTCAAAGAGCGCTTCTTCATATCTATTATAACTAAAATAGAGTTCCGCAAGCTCGAAATGCTTCTGAGAAAACTTCCTGTTAATATGTGGATCTTTAATTCCATCGGGCTCATTTTTAACTTGTTCATTGGCCTTATCGAAAATCTGCTTAGCATCTTCATATCGACCGATGTCGTTAAGAATCACAGACAAAGAAATTGAAGCGTCAGTATTATTAGGATCCAGTTCAAGTACCTTGTTAAAAGCTTTTACCGCTTTTCCTAAATTACCTTGAATATGAAAAATATTCCCAATGAGAAAGTAAGCTTCAGAGTTGTTTGGATTCAAATTGATGACTTCCTCGAGCATCAGCATTGATCTTTTGAATTTCTGATCTTGATAAAACTTACGTGCAGAATCCATCAAGCTCATTTCGTTTAAACTACTCAAATCAAACCTCTTATAATTTGTTCTTACAATATGCTAAGACCTGCTTAGCCTCTGACTGATCTTTTTTATTTATATCATCCATGAATTCATTTCCATAGGCTAAGCAATCTTTATACTTTTTTAAATGATAACTTGTTTGAATTATTCGACTCATAGAATGACTTCTAATATCTTTATCATCCTTTATATTTCTCAAAATATCCTGATAGCGCCATAAAGCGGCATCATAGGACTCTGTTTTAAAGTAGAAGTCAGCTACGTATTGTTCTTTATTATTAAGGCGTTGTTTACACTCGTTAATTTTTTTCTTTGCTTTTTTTACTTCTGGAGAATCCGGATATTTTGTAATTATTTCACGATAAAACTTAATGGCCTCAAAGGCTGGTTCTAAATCTCTATCGTCCGTATCTGGGAGCTGTAAATAAAAAGACTCGGCAATTTGAAATATCACATAAGGTATTTTTTCATGACGTGGATGAAAATCTCTAAATAATAAATAAGCAGCTGCAGCCTCTACATAATTTTCTTGCTTATATAAAATATCTGCTAACATTAACTCTGCTGGAGTTGCATAGTAAGAATAGGGGTATTGATTTTTTAGCTGGTTAATCTTTTCTGTCGCGAGGATATAGCGCTCCTCATCCATCAGCTCTTTAGCTTCTTTATATAAAATTTCAGCCTCAGTTTTACCTGTTGGCTTGTCTGACGCACAACTAAAAACTACTAACAAAGTCAGAAAGGAAGTAATGAGATTCATACCTCAAATTTACCTCTTCAAACCAAGGTCGTAAAGTCATGTACGTCCGTAAAGTTCTAAATAAAATTCCTGGAAAAGTAGCTTTAAGAAGGCTGCCAGAGGAATAGATACTATCATCCCAATAACCCCGCCAAATTGCGATCCGATAATGACGCTTACGACAACTATTAAGGGGTGAAGATTTACAATTTTGGATACTAAAACAGGAAAGACCAAGGCAAGATCGATCACATTGGCAATGACGTATAAAAGTATCATTGCCCCAATTGTCGTGTTCGGGTTTTGATCAACTAGACCTACGACAAGGGCCGGAATAAGGCCTAAAAATGGACCGATATAGGGAAGAATATTTGTTACAGCAGCTACAATACCCAACAAAAAGGCAAAGGGGTAACCCAATAATAACAAACCAGCCGTAATCACAACCCCAACGATCGTTGCTTCAATGAACTTGGCAAATATATAGTCACCAAACTTAGTATTAAACGAGTGATATAGGTAGTAGGTCTTTTCGACTATACTATTCGGAACTATTTTCATCATAAGAAACCTCACCCTTCTTTCATCTTTCAGAATAAAGAAAAGAAAAAGAGGGATCATAAAACTCCATTCCAATGCCGAAGTAACAATCTGAGGTAGATAAACAAGCACAGACTTTGTCGTCTCTTGTCCCAGCTCAATTAGGCTATCTACAGGGTTGAACGTTATTTCATAATTAACCTTTTCAAACACAAATTGCTTAAGCTCTCCGTACTTGATTCTTAAATAAGATTCTAACCTTGGAAGGTAGTATTCAATTTTATGAGCTTCCTCTGAAATGGTTTTCACACCTTTTACGATGGGATAGGTCAGTAAAAATAAAGAAGTGACAAGGATAATAATAGACATTGTTTTTCTTCCAATATCCGCCGAATAAAAAGATCTAAGCGCAGGCTTCAACATTAAAGAAAGAATATAAGCAATACCCAAAGGAATCATAATTCGAGACAAGCTAAACATAACTGCAGCTATGACAATCATAACAACGATAAAGAAGACGAATTTATATTGGTCTGTTTTAATTGTCTTCTTGATCAGCAAGTTTTTTCTCCAATATTGAAATCATATCTTTTAAAGTTTTAATTTCTTCAGTGACTGAGTTAAATCTCATGGCGACGATAATCGAAATCGCTTGGAGAAACTTAGCTCCCACCACAGGGTATCTTTCAATCATTTCTTCAAGGTCTGGCTTATAAATAGCAAGTAATCTTGACTCTCCCTTTGAAATAGCTGTGGCATTTCTCTTATTGCGTTTTTCAAGCAATGATAGCTCTCCAAAATATTCTTGTTTCGAAAGCCTAGCAATTAACTGAGTTCTTCTTTCAGTATTTGCTCCATCGTGAAAGTTAATTTGTGATAAAATTTCAATCGTTCCACTAAAAATGAGATAGAACCCATAGCCACTCTCACCCTCTTTTATTATGACCTCTTCTCCGGCAAAGATTCTTTCATGTAAAAATTCTGAAAATATTTTCAATTCATAGTCAGTAAACTGCTCAAAGACTTTAATCGATCGTAAGAATTTTGGAATACTCTTTCTCTTATTCGTCGCCAAAGGACTCGTCTGCCAAAAATACTTAAGAGTTGGAATGCTAACTCGCTCGTCTACAAAAGTAGCTTTGGAGGTTTCAAATTTTTTTTGAGTGCTTTGCTCGTCTGAATTCATTTTAAATCGTTCCTTTCAGTATTTATCCAACCTCGAAAAACCTCGGGATATTCAATATAGCGCCAATTATTTCTCTGCTTGCTATAAAAAATCTTTCCACCGGCGGGTAAAACACCAATTTCTTCAAAAATGACAGAGGGACCTCTTTGAATGAGTTTATCACTTTCGTTATACGCAAAATCGTATTGCTCAACCTCATATCTATAATATCCAAAAACAATAATACTACATACACCTAACAAGGTTAAAACATGCCACTTTTTAACGAGGCCAATAAAAAAAACAGTTAAGAAAAAGCCAAGTCCTAAATAGAAATGAGGTTCAGGAAGCGTCTTGTAAGTAAACAAAAAATTCTCATAGGAAGTATATTGATCTTCGAAACTTGTTATCGAAAGTTCTTCGTTAATTTTTTCTAAAGACTTAGTCACCTCACTACCCAACATACCGTGAAGCTTGGCAAGTTCATAATATTTTTTTGCTTGAACTAAGTTTCCTTTGGAGTAATTTAGGTATCCCAGGTTAAAAAGTTTTATATTCTTAGGAATATCCCCATTCTTTTCAAGCATCTCTCTAGCAGATTCAAACTGCTTATTCTTAATGAACTGATTGAATTTATTGTGAAAAGACTCTTGAACGTAGGATGACATAAAGTATATTATCTAGCATGAGGAAACAAAATCAAGCCGCATCTCTATGACTAATTTTTGCAAAGTATCATTAAATGAAGTTTGGGAAAAAAGAAAACTCAACCGTTTTTCTAAGACTCATGCTGACTTAACTCCCACCCAAACAGGAAATGGCATCTTTGTTAAGACCCAAAGGGGCGATTTAGTCTTTGATCTTCGCTCTGTGGCCGAAAGAGGTTTTCTTGGCCATTGTCACCCTATTTTACATAAGATTGCCTCCAGCGACTCTCCAGCTACAATTAAGGGGACAATAAAACCTATTGGCTGGCTTGATAAGCATGACTACCTCGAGCTTGAAGAGGAAAAAGTCCTATTATCTGAATCCAAATGCGAAACCGAGATTCTACAATCTAAGAAAAAATATATAGTAGAAAGAAACTTAAGCCTTCTTGTCACTCAAGACTTATTTCATTTTCCCAAGTATCCCAACAAAACCAGAGTTTGGCGCTCAGATTATTATGGATTCTGTTTTATTGAAGGAGAAGAATCGACTCTAGATGATATTCGAGCACGGCTTATCCTAGAAACGACATCCTATTTGAAAACATTTATTGAGCCGAAACTCCTAGGTAAAAATTCGAAAGATATTGAATTTATCGATAAAAAAATAGAAGAGCTTAAAATTGATAATCTCACTCGAAATGGAAGATACTTGATAACTAAACCTCATTTAGACATAACTCATATTGCTTCTGTGAGCCATAAGCTAGAACTAGCTGGTATTTTACATTCCAAATCTGATACTATGATATCCATGTCATTTCCGCTTGCATGCCTACATTCAGAAATTGAAGAGGTTTTAATTCTTATCAATAAGGTTTTGAAGGAAGTACCGTAGTGTTTATTTTAAGAAGTGCTTGCCTGGATGATCTTAACGACCTTCTTGAACTAGCAAGCAAAGTAAAATTTATAAATCTTCCTCATGACGAAAGTCTTATTCGAAAGAAATTACTTAATTCAAAAAAGTCATTTGAAAGACCTAGTTCCGAGTTGGAAGATAATTATTATTTTTTTGTCTTAGAAGATCTTAATGCACAAAAAGTTATAGGGGTCTCAATGATCCATGCTCAACATGGAACTGAGCGAGAGCCACATTTCTTTTTAAAGGTTTCCTCCGAGCACAAGTTTTCTCAAACGATAAATACAGGTTTTGTACACGGTACTTTGAAACTAGGACTCAATACTGATGGCCCCACTGAAATTGGAGGATTGGTCCTGAGCCCAGACTATAGAGGAAACCCTAAAAAACTCGGCAAGCAAATTTCCTTTGTACGGTTCCTTTACATGTCCATGTATCCTGAAAGGTTTAGAGAGGAAATCCATTCCGAATTAATGCCTCCACTCGACAAGGATGGAAATTCACACTTATGGGAAGCGATTGGCCGAAGATTCATGAATATGGATTATCAAGAAGCCGATAAATTAAGCCGATCTAACAAAGAATTTATTTTATCTCTCTACCCCTCTGAGAATATTTATATGACTCTTCTGCCTTATGAGGCTAGGGACGCCATAGGAAAAGTCGGGAGGGACACAGAGCCTGTTAGATCAATGCTTGAATCAATTGGTTTTCAGTTTATCAACGAGGTAGATCCTTTTGATGGGGGACCACATTATCGATGCAAGCTAGTTGATATAAAACCAATTAAAAAACACTTCAAAGCAGAAGTAGCCAAAGGAGCCTCAGACTCAAGCAGTGAAAATTATTTGCTTAGTATCAAACACGAAGAGCATCCATTTTATGCCTTTCTTTGTGAAGCGACTCTTCAGGATGGTAAGGTCCTACTGGACTCTGAATATCTCTCTAGACTGGGTATTGAAGTTGGAAGCGAAGTTGTGGGAATTCCTTTTTAATATTGTTTCTTATTAACTAGTATTCCTCGCATATCACTATTTGAGATTGGCTCACCGTCTTCATCGAAACTATCTTCAATATTTAAATCAACAGCAGCATTATGTTGATAAACTTTAATCGCAGATTGCTCAGTCATTCTTTTCTTAGACTTTCTCATTTTCTCCCGCTCTTTAAGTAGAAAAACCGTCACGGAGTCTTCCTGACTTTTCTCACTCTCAAGCCTTGCCTTCTCTTGAGCTTTAATTTGAGAGGCTGAAAGTATTCCTAAAGAGGATAGGCTCGAATCTTTCTCTCTAGATTTTGGAGATCTGCGATCTAAGTCTCTATTCTGCTGCACTCTTTCTGAGTCCGAGGAGTCCTGATAAGCATGTAAGGGGATAATCTTTGCAGGCTTATTAACATCTATATCTTCATCTTCTGGAGCATCAATTTCGCCTCCAGATTCGTTCCTACTGAAAAACTGCTTACTTGAATCATGAGGCAGTTCCTCTCCTGTAGCAGTTCTGGTTCCTTCTATCCTAACGACAGAATTGTCCTCTTCAGTAATATAAGCATCGATTTCATGGGGACTCAGCAACCTAAAGACTGCCATGACCTCCGATCCAATTGGTCCTAACATAAATTCTCCAGTACCCGTATCGGATACCCAAGCGTTTTACTTGAGTATTATATCACAAGTATATAATTTCGGGACATTACACGCCAAATCATTGAAAAACTGTTGCCAGTAGAAGATTTTGGTTCTATAACATCTGGTACTTGATCACTGGAACGTGGCGCAGTTGGTTAGCGCAGTAGACTGTTAATCTATTGGTCGTGGGTTCGAGTCCCACC
>CEQY01021842.1_pt1 | contig 10826 bp, 10 predicted proteins | sample 361391 | NCBI WGS metagenome assembly CEQY01 (sample SAMEA2621075, study PRJEB7988) | marine metagenome | isolation source: saline water (ENVO:00002010), including
AATTTTTATTATTAAATAAATATAAAATTTCATAAAATGAAAAATTTAAAACAGAATACATCTGATTTAATTATGATAGAGCCCATGCATTTTGGCTTTAACACAGAAACAGCAGAAGATAACCATTATCAAATCAAAGATGATTTAATTTCAAAAATTGAAATAAAACAAAAGGCAATTAAAGAATTTAATGAGTTGGTTAAAAAAATTAAAGAAGAAAACATATCGGTTAGGGTATTTGGCGACGAAAAAAATATAATTACAACAGACAGTGTGTTTCCAAATAATTGGATCTCATTACATAAAGATGGAAAATTGATTTTATACCCAATGTTTTCCAAAAATAGAAGAAAAGAGAGACAAAATAGCTTTATTAAAAGTTATCTCAATAAAAATTATCTTATTAATGAAACAATAGATTTAACAGATTGGGAAAAAAAGGGAAAGTTTTTAGAAGGCACGGGAAGTATGATTTTTGACAGGATAAATAAAATATGTTTTGCTGCAATTTCAAATAGAACATCTAGTTTAGTTCTAAAAGAGCTTTGTAATATACTTCACTATGATTTATTTATGTTTAAAGCGAACCAAACATATAATAATAATAGAGTTCCAATCTATCATACAAATGTTATGATGAGTTTAGGTGAAAAATTTGTTGTAGTATGTTTAGAATCTATAGATGATATAAGTGAAAAATCAAAAATTATTTCACTTTTAAAAAAATTAAAAAAAGAAATAATCGAAATCAGTGAAAAACAAGTAGAAAATTTTGCTGGAAATTTACTTCAAGTTGAAAATAAAAAAAGAAAAAAATTTATAGTTATGAGTTCAAAAGCTTATAGGAGTTTTTCAAAAAATCAAATAGAAAAATTAAGCAAACATGGTAAAATAATACACAGTAACTTAGATATTATTGAGAAAATAGGAGGAGGGAGCGCAAGGTGTATGATTGCTGAAAATTTTTTACAAAAAAAATAAAAATTGTATATTGTATTAAAACTACTATTAATATGAAAAAATCTATTTTAACAAAAAAAGCTCCATTACCAATTGGACCTTATAATCAAGCAATATCTTTTGAAAACTTCCTATTTGTATCTGGGCAAATTCCGCTTAATCCCGAATCGGAAAAGCTAATAGAATCAGGAATTAAAGACGAAACCAATCAAGTAATGATGAATATAAGTGAAATTTTAAAAGAAGGCGGAATGAACTTTGATAATATAGTTAAAACCACAATTTTTTTAAAAAACATGGATGATTTTTCAATAGTTAATGAAGAATATGGAAAATATTTCAAAGATAATGTTCCCCCTGCTAGAGAAACTGTACAAGTATCAAAATTACCTTTAAATGTTAATGTTGAAATTTCTTGTATTGCAATAAAGAAATGAATGTCAAATAATATAAGATTACGTTTTGCCCCAAGCCCAACCGGGCCATTACATATTGGCGGTTTAAGAACTGCTTTATATAACTATCTCATTACCAGAAAACTTGGAGGTAAATTCATATTAAGAATAGAAGATACTGACTTGAATAGATTAGATGATAAAGCAATTAAACATATTGAAGATTCGTTAAATTGGTGTGGCATTCTTCCTGATGAGAGTCCAAAAAGCCCTGGAAAATTTGGTCCTTATTTTCAATCTAAAAGAAAAGATTTATATAAAAAATATATTGAAAAATTAATAAAAAATGGATCAGCTTATTATGCTTTTGATAAAAAGGATGAGTTAAGTGAATTAAGAAAAAAAAATGAAAAAGAAGGGAAAACTTTCATTTATAATTGGTTAAATAGAGATAAACTCAAAAATTCACTATCATTAAATCATGAAGAATCAAAAAATTTAATTCACAAAGATGAATATGTTATTCGGTTTAAAACCTATGACCCGTTAAAAGATAACGATGAATATTATATTGAAGATATAATTAGAGGTGAAGTTAAAATTAATTTAAAAAATTTAGATGATAAAATTATTTATAAAAGTGATGGTATGCCAACTTACCATTTAGCAAATATAGTTGATGATCATCTTATGAAAATTACCCATGTTGTAAGAGGAGAAGAGTGGCTTCCTTCTTTAGCATTACATTTCAAAATTTATGAAGCTTTTGGTTGGAAAAAGCCTTTTTTTGCTCATTTACCACTGATATTAAAACCATCGGGACAAGGCAAATTAAGTAAAAGAGACGGTCAAAAATTTGGGATACCGGTTTATCCAATTGAATGGAATGACTCAAAAGAAAAGATAAAATATTTAGGTTTTAAAGAAATGGGTTTTGAACCAGAAGCAATTCTAAATTTTATTTGTATGATAGGATGGAATCCTGGTGATGAAAAAGAAGTATTTTCATTGAAAGAATTAGAAACTATTTTTTCATTAGACAAAATAAACAAATCAGGAGCAAAATTTGATTTTGAAAAAGCTAAATGGTTTAATCATGAGCATGTAAAAAAAATATCCGATGAATCTACATTAAAATTTATGAATGAAAACATAGATAAAAACTTTTTAAAAATAGTTAGTAAAAAATCTAAAAGTAAAAAATTAATTGAATTGATCAAAGAGAGGGTAACATTTAAAAAGGAACTTATAAAAGAAGCAAGAAACATACTAGATCCAAACCATCAGGACCTAGATCAAAATTTTATTAAAAAAAAATGGAATGAAAAAATTTATAATTCGATTATTGAAATAATAAAGCTAATTAAGAACTCAAAAAACATTTCAATAAAGGAAATAAAAAAATCTTACTTAGATATTTTAAATAAAAATGAAATAAAAATTGGAGATGGCATGCAATCACTGAGGTTATGCTTAATTAAAAACCCTACTGGACCTGATATTTTTGAAATAATTGAAATATTGGGCTTAAAAGAATCAATTAATCGAATCCATAAAAATCTAATTGATATAAATGATTAAAATTGGAATATTAAGGGAAGAAAAAGTCAAAACAGATAAAAGGGTTCCATTTAGTCCAGATCAGTGTCAATTTATTGAAGAAAAGTTTAATGTAAAAGTATATTGTCAGAGCAGTAAAATAAGATGTTATAGCGATAAAGAATATAAAAATAAAAACATCGAAGTGTTAGAAGATATTTCTAGATGTGATATTTTCTTTGGCGTAAAAGAAATAGATGAAAAAAAAATTATTTCAGGTAAAAAATATTTTTTCTTTTCTCATACAATAAAAGAACAACCATATAACCGAAATATGATTAACAAAATTATTGAAGAAAAAGTTACTTTAATTGATTATGAATGCATAAGAGATGAAAAAGGTAAAAGATTGGTTGCTTTTGGAAAAACAGCTGGGATTGTTGGAGCATATAATGCTATTTTAGGTTATGGGGAAAAAATAAAAAAATATAAGCTAGAACGATGCTTTCAGTTTAAGAATTATCAAACACTAAAAAGAGAAATTAAAAAAATTAAATTGCCCAAAATGAAAATAGTCGTTTTAGGAAATGGAAAAGTTGCTAAGGGATGTATTGAAATGTTAAAACAATTTAATATAGTTGAAATAAATAGTTCTCAATTAAAAGAAGAAGAATTTCAATATCCAGTGTTTTGTCAACTAACAGCAAAAAATTATTATACCAGAAACGATAATAATAACTTTTCAAAAAAAATATTTTATAATAATCCAGCTGAACATAAGTCAAATTTTGAACAATACTTTGAATCAATCGACATTCTAATAAACGCTACATATTGGAATGATAGAATTCCAAGAATTTTTACACTAAAGCAAATAAAATTGAAAAATTTTAAAATAAAATTGATAGCTGATATTAGCTGTGATATAAAAGGCTTAATACCTTGTACTCTAAAATCAACAACAATTAAATCGCCTTTTTATGATTATAATCCAATAAAAAATCAAATAGTAAAAGAATTTAAATCAAATAATAATATAACTGTAATGGCAATTGATAATTTACCATCAGAATTACCAATTGACTCATCAATAGATTTCGGGAATCAATTAATTAAATATGTGATTAAACCCTTGCTATTAAAAAATCATAAAAATAAAAAAAGAATAAGTAATGCGACAATTACTAAAAATGGAAAGCTAACAAAAGAATACTTATACCTAAAAAGGTTTATTGAAAAAAATAAAAAACCCTAAAGAACCATATCAAAGAATTCTTTTCTCATAGATTTTTGCTGAAAATCACCTCCATATTCCATAGAAACTGTAGAGCTAGAATTATCTTTGATACCTCTGCAAGAAACACAAGAATGATTGGCATGAATATAGACAATAACACTATCAGTCTGGAGTATATTCCTTAGTTCAATAAAAATTTCTTTTGTGAGCTTTTCTTGAACTTGAGGTTTTTTAGAAAAAAAATTAACAATCCTATTTAATTTTGAAAGACCTATAATCTTATCGTTAGCTATATAACCAATATGTGCTTTACCAGTAAATGGCAAAAAATGATGTTCACATGTAGAAGTTAATTCAATGTTTTTTTGCAATAAAATCTTTTTGTATTCAAAGTGATTATCAAAAAGAGAAATTTTTGGTTTATTCTTTTTATTTAGTCCAGAAAATATTTCTTTAACATACATTTTTGCCACTCTCTTAGGAGTTCCAGCTAAACTATCGTCATTCAAGTCCAACCCTAATTCGATCATAATTTTTTTAAATAATTCTTCAATAACAATTATTTTTTCTTCGTCGCTTTTATTATTGATACCTAATTTTATATCATTTTGAAAATCGATTTTCTGTTTTTTATCACTTAAAAATTCTAAATTATCTGGATCCATACTTAATAAATAAATTTAAAATAAATCACCAACTTTGGCGTAAAAGCCACTAATTTAGTAAAAAAAAATTTATTTAAGTTAACTTTTATATTACTTAATCGTTAACCATGATAAATTAATTAGTAAAAGAAAAATGACTCAAATTACTAGAAGAAATTTTTTATCTCTTTTATCAAAAAATAGTTTAGGAACTTTAGCTATCCCCTACATTCTATCAAACTGCGGAAATTTTAATAATTTGATAGCAGCCCCTTCAAAACTGAATAAAAAAGAATTTGATGATTTAAAAGATTTTCCCCTAAATTCATTACAAGCAACAGCTTCTGATAACTTAGAATTAGCTGAAGGTCTTTCATATGATGTTTTAATAAAATGGAATGATAGAATTTCAAAAAGAGAAACTTTCGGTTATAATAATGATTTTACATGCTTTATTCCAATAGATAATAACCCTAATGATGGTTTGTTATGGGTAAATCATGAATATACTAATCCTCTCTTTGTTTCAGGATATGACTTTTATGATTATGGTATGAGAAGGTCTATTGATCAAATTGATAAAGAGATGAAATCTGTTGGAGGATCAATATTAAGAGTCAAAAAAGAAAATGGTAAATGGAAGTTTATAAATGATGATAAACTCAATAAAAGAATTGATGCTAAAACCAGAATGAAATTTAATTGGGATAAACCAATTAAGGGAACAAAATACCCGATAGGCACTAATAGTAATTGTTCTGGAGGAGTTACGCCATGGGGGACTATTCTAACCTGTGAGGAAAATTATGATATGTTTTTTGGGGACACAATATATGATCAAAATAACAAACCAATACATGAAAATAGTCCATTGGATTGGGAAAAATTCTATAATTACCCACCTGAACATTATGGTTGGGTTGTAGAAGTAGATCCTCTTACCGGTGAATGTCAAAAACATGTTGCTCTTGGTAGATATAAACACGAATGTTGCACGCTAATTAAGCTTGAAGATGAAAGAATAGTTGCATATTCTGGAGACGATGAAAATAATCAATTTATTTATAAATTTATTTCCTCGATACCTAATTCATTAAAAGAAGGAACTCTTTATGTTGCTGATACTATAAATGGTAAATGGATATCTTTGGATTATGAATCTCAACCAAAATTAAAAAATAAATTTAAAGATCAAACCGAAGTTTTAGTAAGAGTAAGGGAAGCAGCAAAAATGTTAGGGGCAACACCTCAAAATAGACCAGAAGATATAGAAATTGATCCGTTAACAGGAAATATAATTATTGCACTTACTAACAATGCAAGAAAAAGAGATTACCATGGTAGTGTTTTAAAAATTAATGAAAAAAATAATAAATATGATGAGCTATCTTTTTCATCTGAGATTATGTTAACAGGTGGTAAGGAAAGTGAGTTTACATGCCCAGACAATCTATGTTTTGATTTAGCAGGAAATTTATGGTTAACTTCCGATATGTCAGGTAGTTTAATGAATAAAAGAGGACCATATTATCCTAAATTTAAAAATAATGGAGTATATGTGCTAATAAGACATGGTGATGATGCAGGCAAAATTATTCAGGTAGCTAGTGCTCCTTATGACGCTGAACTTACTGGACCATGGTTTTCTCCTGATTATAAAACATTATTTTTAAGTGTTCAGCATCCTGGTGAAAAAAGTAAATCTCTAAAAAACTTAACTAGCAAATGGCCGCATGATGAAGATGGCATTCCAAAACCTTCAGTAGTTACTATAGAAGGAAAACTATTAGATAAATTAAATTATCTTAATCAAATTTAGTTCTTGGTTTAGAATCTCTAAGAGATACCGTTTTATTGAAAATTAATTTTTCTTTAAGGGAATTTTTGTCAAGTTTAAAATATCCAATTCTTTGAAACTGATAATATTTAGACTTTACAACATCTTTGATATTTGATTCAGCACAAGCATTATTATATTTTTTTAATGAATCAAAGTTAATTAACTCCTTAAAATCAACATTTTTATCTTGATCTGGAGACTCAACATTAAATAGTTTTTCATAAATATTTACAGAAATCTTTTGAAAGTTACTTTTATCAACCCAATGAATTGTGCCTTTAACTTTTCTTAAACTTTCAGGTGTACCAGAACCACTTTTCGATTTTGGATCATAAGTACAATAAATTTTTTTTATATTACCATTATTATCCTTATCAACCTTTTCACCTTTAATTATATATCCATTTTTTAATCTAACCTCTTTGCCTAGCGTTAGTCTAAAAAACTTTCTATTAGCTTCCTCTTTAAAATCATCTTTTTCAATTAATAAGTTTTTAGAAAAAGTAATTTCTCTATTTCCAAAAGCACTGTCTTCAGGGTTGTTTTCAGCAATTAAAATTTCTCTCTCATTTTCTTTATAATTCATAATTTCTAATTCAATAGGATCTAAAATGACCATTAGTCTATAAGCTATTTTATTTAATACTTCTCTACAACAAAAATCAAGAAGACTATAGTCAATTATATTTTCTCTTTTTGAAACTCCAACTTTTTCACAAAAATTTAAAATAGATTCTGGAGGAACACCCCTTCTTCGAAGACCAGAAATTGTTGGCATTCTAGGATCATCCCATCCATCAACTAATCCAGAACCAACTAATTCTGCTAATTTTCTTTTGCTCATTATAGTATATGACAAATTTAATCTAGCAAATTCTCTTTGTTTAGGTACAAGTTCACTCTTATTATTTATATTATTTATGAACCAATCATATAATTCTCTATGAACTTCAAATTCTAAAGTACAAAACGAATGAGATATGCCCTCTATATAGTCAGATTGACCGTGAGCCCAGTCGTAAGTAGGATATATTTTCCATTTATCTTTAGTTCTATGATGATCAAAATTTATAATTCTATACAAAACAGGATCTCGCATGTGCATATTTGGGGATTCCATATCAATTTTTGCTCTTAGAACACAATCACCTGGAGAAAAATCACCAAATTTCATTTTTTCAAAAAGATTTAAATTTTCCTCTACTGATCTATCTCTATACGGACTATTTTTTCCTGGAGCTGTAGGAATACCTCTTTGATTAGAAATAGTTTCTTGATCTTGTGAATCAACATAAGCATTTTGATTTTTTATTAAATATATTGCCCATTCATACAATTTATCAAAATAATCAGACGCATAGCACTCCGAATCCCAATTAAAACCTAACCACCTAATATCTTCTTTTATTGAATTAATAAATTCCATACTCTCCTTCTCAGGGTTTGTGTCGTCAAATCTAAGATTTACTGGAGCCGAGAAAGTTTTTCCAAAACCGAAATTTAAACAAATAGATTTAGCATGTCCGATATGCAAGAACCCATTAGGTTCAGGAGGAAACCTAAATTTTAATTTTTTTTTATCAAGCCCATTATCTAAATCTTTCTTGATAATTTGCTCTAAAAAATTTTCATTAAAATAAGATGAATCAATATGGTTCATTGAAATTATTATAGAGTTGAATCATCTTTGATTACTTTATCTGCAAGACTAGTTTTATATTCTTTTATTTTCTCAGATAAATTTTTATTTGAAACTGCTAAAATTTGAGCGGCAAGAATACCTGCATTTTTAGCTCCATCAAGAGCAACAGTAGCTACAGGAACACCAGCTGGCATTTGCAGTATAGATAAAACAGAATCCCAACCATCAATTGAGTTTCTTGATTTAATTGGAACACCAATTACTGGTAATATAGAATTAGATGCTACCATACCTGGCAAATGAGCAGCACCACCTGCCCCTGCAATAATTACACTCACATCATTAAGATGAGCATTTTTACTATAATTCATCATTTTTTCAGGTGTTCTATGGGCAGAAACTATATTTATTTCATACTCAATATTAAATTCTTCTAAAACTTTAGCAGCTTCATTCATTACGGGATAATCTGACTTACTGCCCATTATAATACCAACTTTAGACATAATTATTTTGTTTTTATTTTTATAGTATCTTTTAAGGTTTTAGCTTTTTTATATGCTTCTTCAAATTTATCACAAATTATTGTTACATGCCCCATTTTTCTATTAGGTCTTGTCTCCTCTTTACCATAAATATGCAGATTAGCAGATTTATCATTAAAAACTTCATCAAGATTCTCATAGAAAACTTTTCCTTTAAAACCTTTTTCTCCAACAAGATTTAACATTATAGCAGAACCTGAATGCTTTGTTTCTCCAAGGTCTAAATTAAATATAGCTCTAATGTGTTGCTGAAACTGTGAGCTTTCACATGCTTCAATTGAAAAATGACCACTATTATGAGGTCTAGGAGCCACCTCATTAACTAAAATTTTATTTTTATTCATAAACATTTCCACTGCAAGCAATCCAACACAATCTAATGACTCTGATAATTTTATTGCTAATTTTTGAGCTTCATTATCTATTTCCTCTGATATTTTCCCAGGACTAATAACATATTCAACTTGATTTGAAATATTATTGAATTCCATTTCAACGGTTCGATAACATTTTATGTCTCCCTTAACATTTCTTGCAACAATCACACTAAGCTCTTTTTCAAAAGGAATATAATCTTCAATAATCATTTCAGAGTTAGGCAAATTGTTAATATCATCAAAAGAATTTAGAATTTTAACTCCAAAACCATCATATCCAAATTTTGTTTTTTTCCATACACAAGGAAACTTAACTTTATTATCTTCAATCGATTTTTTTAACTCATCTAAAGACTTAAAATATTCGAAATTTGAAGTAGGAATATTATTTTTTTTAAAAAAAGATTTTTGCAAATTTTTATCTTGAATAATTCTTAAAGTTTTAGATTTTGGATAAATAGCTTTACCAATTTTTTCTAAAGACTCAAGAGCATCAACATTAATATGTTCAATTTCAAAAGTTATTAAATCACAATCTTTTCCAAAACTATATACTGTATCATAATCGTTAAAATCCCCACAATAGAATTTATTTGATAAGTTTTTACAAGGGGAGTTTTTATTAGGATCTAAAACAGAGGTATAAATATTCATTTTATTACATTCTGACAGAAGCATTTTCCCTAATTGTCCGCCTCCTATTATACCCAGTTTTTTATCAAAAATTTTTGAATTCATGAATGCAAAAATACATTAATTTCCAATCAATTATAAAATTAAAGATTTGATGATGATCAAATAGTAAATATTAAAAAATAACTTTAATATTTTATAAGGTTATTATGAAGTAAAACTCTTTAGATCTTTTAGACTTAACCTGTCCTCATAATATGCTTTTCCAATAATAGTGCCATATATACCTAAGTCTGATAATCTTTTTAAATCATCAAGATCCCTAACACCACCACCAGCATAAATAGAGAAATTTGGAAATCTTTTCATAATTTCTTGATATAATTTTATGCTTGGGCCAGATAAACTTCCTTCTTTTGAAATATCTGTAACTTTTATATATCTTATTCCTTTCTCATAGTAATATTCAAGATGATCAAAAATATTTATCTTCGAAGATTCTTTCCATCCACCAGTTCTTAAAAAATTATCAAAAACATCACATGCTAAAACAATCTTTTTTCTGCCCCATGATAAATACCATGACATAAATAACTCCTTATTATGAACAGCAATAGAAGATATTGTGACTAAATCAGCCCCTCTTAAAAAAGCCTGACCTACATGTTCATTCTCATATAACCCTCCAGTAAAATTAATTTTTAGTTTAGTAAATTCAGAAATCATTTCAAGTGCATGAAGATTTTTTGGTGATTTTTTTACGGCACCATCTAAATCAACCAAATAAAGTAATTTAATTCCATTATCCTGAAACTCATTAGCTACTTCAATAGGACTTTTATCATACGCCTCACATTTATTTAAATCTCCATAAGTTGCTCTTACAGTAGCATTATCTCTTATATATATAGACCCAATTATCTTCATATTTAATGTTTAGGTTATTAGATAATATAAAAAAAAAATGAAACAAACAAATTACTTAGAAGCAAAAAGCTTAAAACCATAACCGTG
>CEQY01034904.1_pt1 | contig 10818 bp, 10 predicted proteins | sample 361391 | NCBI WGS metagenome assembly CEQY01 (sample SAMEA2621075, study PRJEB7988) | marine metagenome | isolation source: saline water (ENVO:00002010), including
CAGGTCTCGCAGTCGTTCTTCAGTCGTAGGCATTGGTGTCACCTAGTGTATGTATCAAAAGGCCGCCTTTATTGCTTACCGTGTTTTTGGGCGTGTAAAGCATTGCATTAGAGGTAAAAGTATGCTTCGAGGATGATTTCAAGGGTTGTCTTGATAGGTGAGCATTTCTCCGACTAATCATGAGCCAACCTTTGCGCATTGTTGTTGCCAAGCCCGGTCTTGATGGTCATGACCGCGGTGCAAAAGTCGTTGCTCGAACCTTACGTGATGCAGGACATGAAGTAATTTACACCGGATTACGCAGAACAGCACAGCAAATTGTCGATACTGTTAGAGATGAAGATGCTAGATTTTTGGGGCTTTCTTCTCTCTCAGGGGCGCATAATCATCTATTTCCAAAAGTCTGTGAACTACTGGTTGCAGAGGGATTGAATGATGTCATTGTCTTTGCCGGCGGAATAATTCCTCACGACGACCGAAGTGGTTTGTTCAGTTGCAAAATCAGAGCAATATTTGGACCAGGGACACCAACGGCTGAAATCCTAGAATTTATCGACACCTCGGCAAATATGCCTAATATAGGAGTTGGAGATTCCAATGATTGGTTTTGGGAATCTTCGGCTTGAGGTGATTTTTTGAGTGACCAACTGATTAAAGCAGCCATAAATGGTAATCGGAGGTCGCTTGCTAGAACTCTGACTGGTCTGGAAAACGGCCAGATTACGCTAGGCCAGATAAAACAGATTACCGATATTAGTATAACCTCTAAGGGTAATGAAAACTGGCGTTCAATTGCCATAACAGGTGCTCCTGGAGTTGGCAAATCTTGTTTGATAGACAAATTACTAGCTACTTGGGCCGGAAGTGGATTAAAAATTGCTTTACTGGCCATAGATCCTTCTTCACCACGTACTGGTGGTGCCCTGCTTGGAGACCGAGTAAGAATCACGGCAATTGACTTAGATGACATCAAAGAAAGTATCTATGTTAGGTCCATCGCTACCAGGAAATCTTCAGGCAGTGTGCCGCTAATAGTTTCAGATATGATTGAGTTTTTGGTATTAGCAGGTTGGGATAGAGTGATTATTGAAACAGTTGGTTCAGGACAAGCTGAGGTGCGCTGTGCTGCCATAGCGGACCGTATTGTAGTGGTTGAAGGTCCGGCAAGAGGTGACGGAGTACAAGCAGAAAAAGCCGGCTTACTAGAATTGGCAGATGCGGTAATTGTCAACAAATCTGACCTCGATGGTGCAGAAAAACATGCTGAAGAATTAATCGAATCATTTCATCTTGGTCTTGGAGACGCACCTCCCGTTTTACTAACCTCGGCCCTTGATGGCGATGGTATTGCTGCTGCATCTAGTACACTACTCGAGTTGAAGGATTCAGGACGTTCAAATAGGGCACGCTGGCGTGAGAGGTTACTTGCTCAACATGAACGAAGAATCTTAGAATCTGATAAACTGGAAGAAATGCTTGTTTCGTTGGCGGCAGGTTCAATTTCTATAACAGAAGCCCTAGATATACTAGGGGGCAGAAAAAATGAGTGAACAGGTAGAATTAACTAACCCAGTGGATTTATCTATCGGGGGTATGAGTGGTCATATATTTCGTCGTATCTTTCATATTTCGATGTTCATAATTCCATATATTTACTTTGAATTTGGCGAAGATGTGGCTGAAGGAATTGGTATTACTTTGTCAGAGGTTGTATCGCTAGTCATTATAGTGGCCATTTTTGGTGAAGCCCTGAGATTAAAATTTGGTTTTACTGTATTTGGTCAGCGAGAATATGAAGCAAAACAAGTTTCTGCATTAGCGTGGGGCGGCTTTGCTGTTGGAATGGTATTATTATTGGCTCCAGTAAAGGAGTATGCATATCCCTTAATCCTTTCATTGGCTTTTGGTGATCCTTTTATGGGCGAGTTACGCCGTAAGGGTTTACAAACTAAGGAAGTGATTATTTTCTCAACAATTTTCCTCGTTAGTTTGTGGTTAACTTGTTGGTATCTGTTTGCCACCCCATGGTGGTTGGCAGTTATTTTTGCCCCGCTTTGCGTATTTTCAGAAATGCCAAGACTGCGTTACATTGATGATAATGCTACCATGTTACTTATTCCGCTGGCCGGGATTTTAATCCTAGAACCATTCATTGGATTATTGTGATATCTTTCAATATGTTAAAATGTCGATTAGTGTAGGGATGTTTGAACAGCATGGATGAAGAAGATACCAAATATTCCGACCCGCCCCAAGGTGCCTATTACTTCGTCTACATTCTCTCAATGATTCTACTTGGTGTTGCAATGTTTGCTTACCCTCTTTGGTAATTTGCCAAGCAAAAAGCGACTCTTCATATAATTAATCGGTCATCAAAATTTATGTGCGGAATCTCAGGGATGTTTTCATCTCCCGATGATTCTGTAGTCAATCAAATGGTCAAAATTCTTGAACACCGAGGCCCAGATGGCTCAGGTGTTTGGTCTGATGAAGTCATAAGTTTGGGACATAATCGTTTGTCGATTGTCGACATACATGGTAGTCAACAACCAATCATTGGCAATTCAAGTACCGTACTAATTGCTAATGGTGAGATATATAATCACCTAGATTTGCGTAGCAAGCTAAAATATAACTGGAAAACTTCTGGAGATTCTGAAGTTATTCTCGCGCTTCATGAAAAGTATGCTAAAAGTGTTGCAGGAGTTGGTGATATTAATCACACAGATTGGGTTAAGCAATTGAATGGTATGTTCAGTTTTGCGTTGTGGGATAGTGAACATCGGGAACTAATACTAGCTAGAGATTCGCTTGGTATCAAGCCACTAGTTCGCACAATAATTGACGGGAGTCTTTTGTTTGCCAGTGAAATTAAGGCATTTCATGCCCATGAATCATATCAACCGGTCATTGATGAAATTGCACTAGGATTGAGACTGGCATGGGAATATTGCTTGGATTCCTCGACTTTGATTAAGAATGTACATCAGGTTCGCCCTGGTACTGTAGAGGTTTGGCGGGAAGACGCTACAGGACAACCTTACTTGCATTCAGTAACTAGTTATGAGCGCCAGCAACTTAATCCAGTGGCCACTTGGAATCCTGATTTAGAAGCAAAAAGTTTGCTCGAATCGTTTACCTACAGCGTTCAAGAACGCCTTATGGCGGATGTTCCGGTTGGAATTGTCCTCTCAGGCGGTCTTGATTCTTCATTAGTTGCCGCAGTTGCCAGTGATGCTGCAATGCGTGAATCAAAACCAGTGCCTGCTTGTTGGACGGTCGCAGAAAGTGAGGATAATCCGGATTGGATTGCTGCAGAAGAAGTCGCTAGCACCCTGGATTTGCAACATCATACAAAGGTAATGTCTGAAGACGGTTTTGTCAAAGATATTCCAAAGTTAGCCTATTATGGTGAAGATCTCGATGTATCGGTGTTATTCTTTCAACCACTTTTCAAGGAAATGCAAAAGCACGTCAAAGTCGGGCTTTGTGGTCAAGGTGCGGATGAATTGCATGCCGGGTATCCACGCTACAAGTCGTTAACCAATCACAGTGAAGTAGTAAACTCTAGACTGAATCAAATTGATAATTCGGTAACTAAGCCAATAATTAATCGTAATCTGCCAATTGACAGCTGCTGGTATTCTAACAGTTTGTTGCCTGAAGATTATACTGATAATCTGGAACAATTCCTTGACTTTGAACTTGAACGTGGCCAGTTGAGTAATTTTCAATTAAGATTAGTAGACCGTCACTCAATGGCCAATTCTTTAGAAGTTAGAGTGCCATTCCTAGGCCAGCGACACCGACAACATTCATACCGCTTACCAGAAGAATGGCGTTTGCCCCATAATGGGTTAGAAAAGGCGGCTCTAAGATCAGCAGCCAGGTTAACCAAGTTACCTAGGTCGATTACTGACCGGCCAAAACTCCCAGCCGGGACAGCAACTTCACCAAATCAACTTCGCCAATTCTTGGGTGAGTTTTCTCATCTCTCTGATGCAGTAGCGCAGAAATATACTAAGTTTAGTAAACTATTGAATGATCTACCTGATATGGCGATTGGTCTTGGTTTGTTTGAGGCTTTGCACATAAACCAACCACTGCATAGTCGAACCAATTTTTCTATAGAATCATTGATTGATGAGGTGATAGCATGAATTTACATGAACTATCAACATTAATTGAAGATAAAAGGGCAAACATTACCGCATGGATGGAGAAAAAACGGCTAGAAGTTTCCATTCCAATTTATGGCAGTGTTGATATTCGTGATGCTGGCTGGAAAATCGCTGTAGTTGATGCCAATCACTTCCCTGCCGGTTTCAATAATGTCGCCAAAGAAGATGAAGAACATCTAGCTGCATTACTTAGAAATAATATTTTGAGACGTGATAAGAACTGCAAGTGGGTACACCTATATCCCGAATCACATACTAGAAATTCCGCATATGCAGAGAACCTAAGGACTTTACAGAGATTGCTAAAAATGGTTGATTTCCGAGTCACTGTCGGTTCACCGGAACTTGAAGGACACGGCTCAATTGCCGGTCTTTCAGGACCATTAAATCTAGATAATGTGGAGTTGAAAGATTTTGATGGTGAACAAGGAATTGCTATTGATGGTGAAAGACCAGATTTGATACTTCTCAACAATGACTTGACTGAGGGATTATTGCCTGGGCTTAGTTCTAGCAGAGTGTCCCCCCCTCCTCAAATGGGTTGGCATGTGAGAAAAAAGTCAGATCATTATCAAGCACTGCAGGGTTACGTCGATGAAATCGCTGGAATGCTTGAGATTGATCCATGGTATTTGATGACTGAATGGTTTGTCTCTAAAGATAAATGCCTAGATAAAGAAGCTTGTAGAATTGAACTTGCTGGAGAAGTCGATGATTTCCTCTCAAAGATTGGAGCAAGATACCAAGATATGGGGATTGATAGAGAGCCAGTAGTATTCATCAAGAACAATAGTGGTACGTATGGACTGGGGATTTTATCAGTTAAGAGTGGTAGTGAGTTGCTCAAACTTTCTAATCGCAAAATGAAGAAATTAATGTACTCTAAAGGCGGTGTTGATGTAGAGGATTTCTTAATCCAAGAAGGAGTGCCGACTTGTCTTACTACTGATTCTGATGGTCCAGTTGAACCGGTTGTTTACTTGGTTGATGGGCAGGCAGCCTCTTGGTTTTACCGAATTAATGAGAAGAAATCAGATATCGAAAACCTCAATTCTCCAAGTGCAGTTTTCCAAAGCCATTCTGAAGTTGGTCACATTTATGGCAAACATGCTCATGGTTGGCATGCCTTGGTTGCTGAACTTTCGATGCTTGCTATGGGTAAAGAGTTTTCAGCATATCAAAATTAAAGTCTAGCAAATAAATAATGCTATGAATGCCTTGGGAGGTTTATGAGCAGAGCATGGTTGTATTCACTTACTATCCTTATTGGACTGTGGGTTTCTGCTACTGCATTTGGTGGATTACTACCTGATAACCTGGCAGAATGGCCAGTAAATATCTGGTGTTGGGGTGTTTTTGTCTACATTTACAAGACCACAGGTCGTAAAGAAAGAATTGAGATGATTACCGTTCTGGCTTTTGCCACACCAATGGAATTATTCTTTAGTGAGGTTTGGAATATCTATGAATACCAACGAGGCTTGATGCCGCTATTTGTTCCAGCGGGTCATTATTTCTTATTCGATTTGGGAAGAATTATGGCAAACAAGATGAAACAATCACTGGCTTTACCAATTTTGATACCATTTATTCCAATGGTGGCATATGGTTTCTATGATGGAAGTGATACATCCGGACTTATTCTTCTGATATTGGTATTGGTATTCACTAGATTCGGCCCACAACCTCGTTTGTATGCATCTATGGCTTGGGCGGCATTAGCAATGGAAATAGTCGGTACGCAATTAGGTAATTGGACTTGGGCAAATGAAGTGCCATGGACTGGTTTGACCGCTTGGAATCCTCCACTTTTGGTTGGTGCGTTCTATTGTTTTGGTGATTTACTAGTTAATATGACAGTCGTTAGGTTTGAAGAGAAGGCCCCCGTGGGGTTGCATGAATGACGTCAGCGGATGAGTTGAAAAAGCGTAGAGAAGCGGAAGCTTTACGCATTCGAACCTCACTTAATCGACAACGTAGTGTTCAACATGCATCAATCAAAGGTGGCGAAAATACCGTTGCCTTTGTTGAGGAAAGTTTGTGCATTGGTTGCGATCAATGTGACATAGTATGTGATGATGACGCGATTGAACTCTACAAGGTTGCCATGCGAAGTCCTTTGATGAACGTTGAATCAAATCGTAAGGCGAAGATTATCCGCGATGCATGTACAGGGTGCAGGCTATGTGTTCTAGCGTGTCCAACAGATGCAATATCGATGATTGATAGGTGATGTTATGAGTGGAAAAGACCAGGCCAAAAATGACGCTCAACGATTTGGTGGTGAATTTGGCCCTTACCGTAAACCTGGAACTACCGGAGTTCCATTATCAACGTTCAAGACCTTAGTTTGGACTTCAAATATTGGTGGTTTAATTTTATGTGTACTGGCTCTTGAGATGCTATTTGTTCAACAAATGTTCATGTGGGGTTTAGTCACACTTATTGCCGGAGTTGGTGTTGCTTTATTCCCGTCTAATTACGAAATACTCGGTATGAGTAGCGACCACGAAACGGCTGAGGATTAACTCAAGCCTCAGTCTCTATGGTGGTAATTGCCTCTTCGGCAATCTTTGACTTCTTCTCGTTAATTTGTTGTGCTAGGAAAGTAACTACGTCAAGAATCTTAATGTCTGAGTATTTATCATCACCTTCAAACTTCAAGCACTCAAAGTGAGTTACACACTTTGGACAGGATGTCAGCATGGTATCGGCGCCAGTTGACTTGATCTCTTCCATTCTAGAGACACGAAGTGCTCTAGCATTTTCATTACAAGACATCATACTGGATACACCACAACACATTGCATCTTCGCCACTGTGTTCCATCTCAACAAGGTTTACGCCTTCAACAGCAGTAATTAATTCTCTAGGTTCTTCATAGATTCCCATTTGTCTGCCAAGTCTACATGGGTCGTGATAGGTAACTGTGGTTTCTTCAGCGACCTTTAGGTCCATGTCAAATCCTTGTTCGAGTAAGAATTCAGTAGTGTGCATAACTTTCACATCCTCAAGTTCATAATCTCTAGCAAAGGTTCTGAAACACTCTGCACATGAAGATACGAGGGTGTCTATTCCAGATTGTTGGATCTTCTTTTGATTGTAAGCCTTCAACTTGTCAAATACTTCGGTAAGACCTTGCCACTTTTGGTCATGGCCACAGCACTTAAGGAAGTCTCTACCCAAGTATGAGACATCAATACCAATCTCATCAAACAAAGTATAGGCTGATGTAGTGGCTGCTCCGAGGTTCATTTCACCTTCATTAACGTGAGAGAAGACCATTTCTTGGTCTAGGTAGTCTACGCAGCCGGGATAATAACCGATATTAGAATCGATAGGATAGTCTTCAACAGATACGAAATCTTGATCTGCATCTTCTTCTGCTTCGGCAGCAAGAACTGCTTGCAATACAGTGTGAGGGATTTCAGCTTGCGGGCCACCGACAATTAATCCTCTTCTAATGTCTACATATGAGTCGTAGTCGACTAATTGAGGACATGCATTGGTACAAGCAGTGCACGTTAAACATGAGTACATTGGAACGCCATCGTCTTCATTATTCCAAGAGTTGTAGATGATGTTGAGTTTGTCTCCCCCATTGAATAATCTAACAGGACAAGCATCGTCACAAAGGTCACATCCGTAACACTTGTTCATCTCGAATTCATAACCTCTAGCCATAGATCGCAGCAAGATGAATACCATTGCACCAAAAGTGACACAAGGAATGAACATTGCATAGATTAGTTTTGCATCTAGGCTCTTTGGATTCATGTGATAGCCAGGGTTTTCAATTTGTCCATAATTTGAGCCGCCAAGCGCCATGTCAGCGGTGCTGCTAAGATTGACTGTTTTACCCTCTAGAGATGCAGGTGCAGCGCTATTCCAAACTAATAGTGGTTGGAATGAAGATATCTCTAATTTAATTTCCTTCAACATAGTGTCATTGAGCGCTAACGGACCAGTAATTGTAACATCAAAATCATAGTGGTAGGTTCCAACTGCTAAGTCTACAGATGTTCCCGCACAGTCATTAAAGTCAGCAACAACCTTACCATCTGCGTTAGTGACAGTCAATGTACTGCTAATCATAGAATCAGTTTTGACATCATTGATTTTTCTTTCCTCAGCTCGATGTTCACACGCTATGTCGGTGGTAATTTTGCTAACCGATTCATGATGTCCATCAGGGAATAGTGCAGGGTCTTCTGTTATGGTAAAAGAATCACTGACAGAGTAGGAATCTTCAGAAGTCAAGGTTGTTGATTCAAGTGCAGAATTAATTCCATCAGCCGGAATTTGATGTCCGTTTGAGTCAAAGAAATCAATAATCACTTCTCGGCCTGGTTGATAGATTACCCAATCGAGCCATGCTGTAGTTGGTACAGTAGCGTCATCTGACCAACCAAAATTGTCAGTAAATTCGTTAGTATCATGGACATGGACATCGACAGGTTGAGTCCGCATATCTTCTAATTCACCATAGTCTGATATGGTCCCCAGTCCTCTTGCGCCCCAGAAACCTTTGTCGTAAGTATCCCATGTTGCTACAGTAGCGGCAGTGGAGAGAATTAACGCACCAACTAGAATTTGTTTAGCATGGTTTGGGGTAAATGCAGATCCCCATGCTTTTGATAACACCATTCTAGCGCCAAAGTAGATACATATCCATAACAGAATGCCCGTCATCGCCCAGGGTAGGGCGTTGAACGCTTCCGCTATCCAAGGCTCCCTCACCCCGCATAGTAAGTCCCCATGACTGTCTAATTTACAATAATCTGACCGATTTTTATGATACAGCTCGAGGAAAATATTGATTGAAAATACTGAAATGAACCAAATGTGTGCTAGGTAAACAGCACCTGCAGCAGCAAACCAAGGGTCTTCAACAGGACGCTTTTCTCTGCCGCCAAGGAATGGTGGTAAGATAAGAATGCCTACTGGGATTCCAGTTAGTGCTGCTCCCCACCATGCAGCATTCCAAGGGAATACAGGTTGTCCGACTATTTCTCCAATAAAACCGGTAGGAACGGTAAATTGTGGAAGGTATTCTCCCCATCTGAGGTAACCATAAGAAAACAATACATACCAATCAGGGAATACGAAGCCAGCTTGTGCGTAAGGGTCTGCTGCCCCGTGTAATGGTGGCGGAATAATCCAAGCGTAATACAATAGGACAGCACCCATGAATGCAAAGATCAAGATATCTCTCAATACTTCATGAGGCCAAAATCCATGACCAAGGCGAGTTCGCTTACGCTTATCAGCTGTTGATTGGAGTTTTTCCTTCTCATCCATATAAGAGGATGCTACTCTACCCAGATTCTCTACTAGTCCCATTTAATTCCCCCTAACATCAATGTGGCTCCGCAATCCCTTGTACCCATACAATAAACAAATGGACTATAATTAGTCCTGTAACTATGACTGGTAGAATAAAGACGTGAATAAAATACATTCTAGTTACCGTTCTCTCGGTTAACGAAGAGCCACCAAATAGTAGGGTTGCGATGTACTTGCCAACTAGTGGGCTTGAATTTGCTAGGTTTATACCAATTACCGCAGCACCATATGCTAGAGAGTCCCATGGTAGTAGGTAGCCAGAGTAGCCAAAGATGATTGTCAAAGCCATCAGTGCGACACCAATTAGCCAATTTAATTCTCTCGGGTTTCGATATGCTCCTGTGAAGTAAACACGGCACATGTGCAAGAATACACTAGCAACCATGAAGTGAGTTCCCCAGTGGTGAACTGCTCTAATGATGTAGCCAAACGGTAGTTCTGTCATGATATATTGCATGCTCAAGTAAGCTGGAGATGGTATCCCATTTCCGCCAGGAACATAGTAAATACCAAGAACAGTGCCAGTTAGAACTAGGATAATGAAGGATAGAAATGATATTCCTCCCAGACAATAAAGCGGGTACCAATACCAGATGATGCGAAGTTTATACTTTTCAGCGTGGGTCAATGGCATCTGTCGATGCATGTTATAGTAAGCACCCTTTGACATATTCCAGTAGTCTTGTATTCTAAATCTAGTGTCTAGCCAAGAGAATACCCAAAGGAACGATCGCTCAGCAAAACCCATCTTTCCGGAGGATTCTACTGCACGGAGTATTTCTCTACGTGGCATTTCTTCATTCTCTTTGCGCAGGGTGAACGCAACAAGAACAATAATGAAGGCAATAAAGAACCAAAGAATCCAGAACATTGTAGTCATTTTATCACCTCAATCACAATATGTTAACCAATCTACATAATCGGTGATTCCGGTTATCAAATCACCGTCCATCAATACAGGTATGATTGGAAGTCCTACCGGTGCAGGGCCGCCAGCCACCTTTATTCCTGCGTAACTAAACGTTGCACCACTAGAGCGGTTTCTGTTAGAATTCATTTCTAGCGCAGTAGGGTCAAATCTTGATGAATGGCAAATACAGAATAGTTTAGTTCCACCGTCATCACCACCACCTGGAGTCCATGAATCATCGGTGAATGAATTTGAAACTAATTGCCATCCTGGAATGCAGCAAAGGTGAGTACACCTGCCGTAAATAATTACAATATTATCAGATGGGAAAATTCTCGGGTCAACATCTGACATGTCCTCAAAGTGACCAATTCGCTTGCC
>CEQY01051812.1_pt1 | contig 10809 bp, 11 predicted proteins | sample 361391 | NCBI WGS metagenome assembly CEQY01 (sample SAMEA2621075, study PRJEB7988) | marine metagenome | isolation source: saline water (ENVO:00002010), including
ATCGATTTTCGAAAACGATGGAGAGAAATATTTTAGGAAACTAGAAAGAAGGATAATAATTGAAAACCTAGAAAAAAAGAAAACAACGGTAATTGCCCTAGGTGGAGGTGCTTTTTTGAATGCAGCAGTGCGAAAAAAAGTAAATGAAAAGTCGGTATCCGTCTGGCTTGACGTAAATATGACAACGATAATAAGACGATTAAAAAAAAATCGAAATCGTCCTTTGATCGAAAATAAATCTGACGAAGACATAAAGAAAATCTATGAAAAAAGATTGAAATATTACGAAATGGCAAAAATTCATATAGACTGCAATAAAAAAACTAAAATCGAATGTGTGGAAGAACTTATTTTCCAACTTAAAAGTATAGGCATAAATGAGAGCAATTGAAGTAAATCTTGTTAAGGATACATACAAAGTTCTATATTCTGATATCCAACAAGGAATTCAAACTATCCAGCCTAAGAGCATTAATGGAAGAAAAATTGCTATCATTTCTGACGAAGGCGCAGCAAATGATAACTTAGACGTGCTAAAAAAGGCACTATCAGACTTTAGTATAGAGACTATCGAAATAATTTTACCTCCCGGTGAAAAAAATAAGGAATTAATGGTTGTAGGAAATATCATTGATAAGATTTTATCAAAAAAGTTTGAACGCGGTGATCTTGTCATTGGGCTTGGAGGAGGGGTAATTGGGGATCTGTCAGGTTTCGTTGCTGGCATTGTGCATCGCGGAGTTAGATTTATTAATATACCAACAACTTTATTAGCACAGGTGGACTCATCAATTGGAGGAAAAACAGGTGTTAATAGTAAATATGGGAAGAATCTAATTGGTTGCTTTAAGCAACCGGAATTAGTTATTTGTGACATAAATTCACTCTCTACGCTTCCAAAAAGAGATCTACTTGCAGGTTATTCTGAGCTTGTAAAACATGCGCTTATTGGAGACGCTGAATTATTCAGCTTTCTCCAAGATAATGTCAAAAATATATTTAATGACTATAGCGTGTTGCAAGATGCAATACACAGAAGTGCGCTTGTAAAAGCAGATATCGTTATGAAAGATACACATGAAAAAAATATCAGGGCACATTTAAATTTAGGTCATACATATGGTCATGCCATTGAGTCATATTACAAATATGATGGGCGTTTACTACATGGAGAGGCCATATCGATTGGAATTATTATGGCTTTTAAAACATCCCTTAGTCTTGGTTTATGCACCACAGATCAACTGCATATTGTTGAAGATCATTTTAACAAAATTGGTTTATTAACTGATTTAAAAAGTCTAGATGGAAAAAAAATATTGCCTGAAAAAATAATTGATCTTATGAAAAGTGATAAAAAAGTCACGAATGGTTCCATAAATTTAGTGCTACCAAAAGAAATAGGGTCTGTTGAAATACGAAATGATGTCAATGAGAGTGTCATTCTGGATGTACTTCACGAAACATTCAGTCATTAAAAAAACTAGTCAGTTAGCCATCAAAATTATTTTCATTCGAAGTTTTTGTTGATATTGATAATGAGTGAATCATTTTAATTTCATCAAATAGTAATTCGTTTATTATCTTATGACGTTCTAATTTTGATTTATTAATGAAGTGATCTGAAACGATGGTAATATGAAAATGAGTTTGCCCGCCTTCCTTCCATCCGGAATGACCTTTATGCTTGTCAGAAACATCGGTAATATCGAGTTCAATTGGCTCCAAAACCACCATCTTGGCACTTATTTTATCGATAATATTAATTTGCAAAGTTCCCAAAAAATATTTATATGAATTTTAGTTAAACAGAGTAAAAAATAAATGGCAAATGTTAATTCAAAATTTTTTGATGGTATAAAAATCTCAAAAAAGCAAGAGTCAGCAAAAAAAGAAAACGACTGCCAGTGGGAAGATTGTGAGATGCCAGCTGCTCACAAAGCGCCCAAGGGTCGGGGTATGGAAGGTCAATATTATAATTTTTGTCTGAAACATGTCCGTGAATATAATAAAAACTACAATTACTTTGAAGGCATGAACCATACAGATCTCTCAAAATTTCAAAAAGAAGCAATGCTCGGGGATAGGCCAACTTGGAAGCTTGGTGTTGACAATAAAGATCAGCTAGGCAGTTTTTCGGCGGAAGAAATACTCAAAAAATTGAAGGCAAACCGCACGGGTATAAATCAAGATAGTGATAAATTAAATTATAATAGTCAAAAAAGACAAAAGATTGGAAATGCTGCAAAAAAAGCGTTATATGTACTAGGGTTAGATAATGCATCATCAAGTGATGAAATTAAAAATAGATATAAACTTTTAGTAAAAAAGCATCATCCTGATCTAAAAGGCGGTAAAGAGACATCAGATGAGAAATTAATTGAGATTATTAAATCATATAGATATTTAAAATCTATAGGGTTAGTAAACTGAACTTAAACTGAGGGAGAAAAATGAATATAGAAAATGAAGATAAGAACCTAATACCAGATGTTGAAATATCTGTAGAAGAAACTTTTGGATTTAAGTCAAAATTGAAAGTTCCCGCCTACTCGGTTAGGAATGAATATGTTCCAGAAATTGACGACTCATACATATTTGATCCTCAAACTACGCTGGCTATCCTAGCAGGATTCTCTCACAACAGACGTGTAATGGTACAAGGATATCACGGTACAGGAAAATCAACTCACATAGAGCAGGTTGCTGCTCGTCTGAATTGGCCCTGTTTAAGAATAAATCTTGATAGCCACGTCAGCAGAATAGATTTAGTAGGGAAAGATGCAATAGTGCTGGAGGATGGTAAACAAGTAACTGAATTCAAAGAGGGTATTCTTCCTTGGGCCCTGCAATCAAATATTGCCCTTGTATTTGATGAGTACGATGCTGGAAGACCTGACGTCATGTTTGTTATACAAAGAGTGCTTGAAGTATCTGGAAAGCTTACACTGCTTGATCAGAGTAAAGTAATAAAACCGCACCCATATTTTCGGATGTTTGCGACCACAAACACTGTTGGACTTGGGGACACTACTGGTTTGTACCATGGCACTCAGCAGATAAATCAGGGGCAAATGGATAGATGGTCAATTGTTTCAACATTAAATTACCTACCCCATGATGTTGAAAAATCTATCGTCATATCAAAAGCAAAATCATACAAAAATAAAGAGGGTGAGCAGACGATTGATAAAATGGTAAAGGTAGCCGAACTATCAAGAAATGCATTCATAAATGGTGACCTATCAACGGTAATGAGCCCGAGAACAGTCCTTACATGGGCAGAAAATAGTCTTATATTTGATGATATTGGCTTTGCATTCAGGCTTACATTTTTAAATAAGTGTGACGAACTTGAGCGACCATTAGTGGCAGAATTCTTCCAAAGGTGTTTTGACCAAGAACTTGAGGGTGTAGAATTAATTAAACCAACAGTAGAATAATTACTAAAATATGCCAGAAATCAAGGAAAATAATTTTTCTGAGATCATCAAAAAAACGATAACAGAAGCTACAAGATCTATAGCCGAAGAGCCTGAGCTTGAAGTTATATTTAGTGATGAGCCACCAAATTTAAGTGGAAAGAAAATAAAGTTAAGAGAACCAAGCGCATCCCTTAACAAGACTGAGTTATCAGTCCTGCGTGGTAATGCGGATTTAATGGCATTGAAAATTAAAAATCATGACCAAGAAATACATGAAAAATACCAACCAACATCACCTCAGGCAAAAAAGTTATATGACTTGATTGAAGAGGCCAGAATTGAGGCCGTAGGAGCGGAAGATATGCCGGGCTGCGCTTCAAATTTAAATGCCCGGAATGTTGAAAATTACAGAAATTCAACTTTAAATAATATCACGCACAAAGACGAGGCCCCAATCGGAGAGGCTATCAGCTTAATTATCAGAGAAGCATTAACCGGTTTCGCACCACCAAGTAATACAAGAAAATTTGTTGATCTATGGCGACCACACATAAATGAAAAAGCGCTTGAAGAGTTAAAAAAATTAAAGGATGAAATACATAATCAAGAATTGTTTGCAAGTCAAATACCGCAGCTGCTTGATGCTCTTGATATTGCGAGTAGCCTGGGTGACTCTGACCCGTCATCATCAAAAAATGAAGATGGGGAGAGTGATCTTGAGGGGTCAGAAGAGGAAAATACTGAAATTAGTGACGAATTTGACCCCGAAGACTCCGAGATCATTGATGATGAGAGCACAGAAGAGCTTATCGACCTAGACGATTTAGAGGGTGCAGATGAAGAAGGTGAGGAAAGCTCGGCACCAGATAGTAGTGGAGAAATTGATGACTCGCAAAATTTGAGAAAACAAGAATATAAGATTTATACGAATCAATATGATGAGATTATTAATGCAGAAGAAATGGCAGATTTAGAAGAATTGAACAGGCTTCGGAATTATTTAGATAAACAGATATCAAATCTTCAGGCAATCGTAGCAAGGCTTGCAAATAAACTACAAAGAAAATTGATGGCGCAGCAAAATCGTTCATGGGACTTTGATCTAGAAGAAGGGACACTTGATACTGCCAGATTGGTCCGTGTTGTAACGGATCCTATGCATCCATTGTCATTTAAAATGGAAAGGGATACAGATTTTAGAGATACAGTTGTCACATTGCTAATTGATAACTCTGGATCGATGAGAGGTCGTCCAATTATGGTTGCAGCAACTTGCGCGGATATATTAACAAGAACCCTGGAAAGATGTGGTGTAAAAGCAGAAGTTCTGGGGTTCACAACAAAGGCTTGGAAAGGTGGACAATCTCGAGAATTATGGACTGAGTCTGGAAAGCCCATGCGTCCTGGGAGATTAAATGACCTGAGACATATTATATATAAATCAGCTGACGCACCTTGGAGAAGATCAAAACGAAACTTAGGTCTTATGATGAAAGAGGGCATATTAAAAGAAAATATTGACGGGGAAGCGCTTGAATGGGCATTTGAAAGGCTTCAAAAGAGACAAGAACAAAGAAAAATTATGATGGTAATATCAGATGGTGCGCCAGTTGACGACTCATCTCTATCGGTGAACTCTGGTAATTACCTGGAGCTTCACCTAAAAAAAATCATAAATAAGATTGAAAATAATCAAGATATCGAGCTCATTGCAATTGGAATAGGCCATGATGTAACGCGATATTATAAAAGAGCCGTTACAATTATCGATGTCGAGGAACTTGGTGGCGCAATGACAGAGAAGCTTGCTGAATTATTTGATGAGAATGAAAATAAATAATTAAGCTTTTAATTTATGATGATATCTATAATAGATTACCCTAAATGGTATCAACAAAATCATTGCCACAAATAACTTAACAGAAAAATCACCAAAAGCCCACATTACCCATCGAGGAGACTCTAGCAATCCTGAGAGTATTGCGATATTTTCAGTGGCAAAACTATCCTCATAACCCATCATTGAAAACGTTACTGAAAATGCAATTGTAAAGAATAGAATTGTATCGATGATAGATCCCAGTGTGGATGATACTAATGGTGCTTTCCACCACTGAAATTTACTTAGCTTTGTAAAAATTTGTATATCAATTAATTGAGATAATAAAAATGCACAACCTGATGCAATAGCAATCCTTGGGGTTGCAAAATAAAAAGATAAAATTACGGCTGTAAAAAATCCCCAATAGACAATTCGTCGCGCTGTCATTACTCCGTATGTTCTATTGGTTATATCTGTGATAAAAAATGCAACGGGATAAGTGAATGCCGCCCAAGTAAGTATATCTTCTAAACCCCAGAGCATCACAGGGTATTGAACTAATATATTTGATATAAGTATTACAGTTACCATACATAGTGAAAGTAGGAACTTTTTTTTATTCAGCATTAACCTTGAGTACCATTTGCAACTTTTTGAATACGCTTTTTGATTGACTGCGCCTTTGGAGATAGATTTTCTTTTGATTCTTTCATGAGAAATTCATCAAGTCCGCCTCTATGCTCAACACTACGGAGAGCCTTTGAAGATACCCTTAAATAAACCTTTTCGTCTAGCAAATTGCTTCGAAGTGTGACCTGATGCAAATTTGGTAAAAATTTACGACGGTTTTTGTTGTTAGCATGACTAACATTATTACCAGACATCACAGCTTTCCCAGTTAGTTCACATTTTCTAGACATTGATTGATCTCCGATTAAAGCATTATTAGAAAGTATATAAACCCTCACCAACAATCCGTCAACTTCAATATTTATAATATTCGAATAAAAAAAATCTTGGTAACACACAGATAAAGTCATACTTATTTTACTAATTCAGGTTAAAGTGTATTATTTATGATGCATACAATTCTTAAATTTACCGCACAGCCAATTTGGGCTTTTTTTGTGCTAACTATTATTTTGATATTTAACACATATTCAGTCGTGGATAGTAAAGAGTCTGACGATAAGTTTAAATATGATATTGAAAAAAGATACTTCATCGATGATCAAATAAATCTTGAATACGACATCAAATCACTAGGTTTAAAAATTGCGAAACTTGACTTTGAGGTTAACTTTGGAGAGGCGCAGTACTTTTCAAATGCTACCGTCCAAACACAAGGAATTGGAGATCTTTTCTCAAATTCAATTTGGACATTTTCAGCAAGAGGTATATTGAGAAAAAATGATATACAACCGAAATTTTATAATAACCACATTGAAACAAAAAAAGGTGTGGGTCATGTTAGTATAGTTTATCGGAATGGAAAACATAACATATTAGCGAGACCTGAAATAAAAGAAAATAAGCTTATAAGGCTTTATGAACGGCTGGATGCACAAACAATAGACCCAATTTCAAGTATGATTGAAATGTCCATGTATCACAGTAAAGATATATGCACAGGAGAATGGGAAGTTACTGATGGCAGAAGGATATTTTCGATTCAATTTGAACAAATAGTCGAACAAAATATTTGCACTGCAAAATTCACGCCGCTTGTTGGATTTTCTGATAAAGAAATGAAAAAATACGAAGATAATCCTCTACCACTTTTCATGCTGCAGCTCATGAAAATTACTATCAAAGATGAATTTATATTCTTAATACCAATCAGCATAAATGCCAGTGAAGGTATTTCTGGATCAATTGACTTAGTCAACTTGTCTATAAATGGCGAATCTATAGTTTTTTGACTATTTTTATATGTACTAAGGAAAATTAATGTACTAAATGTAGTATGGAACAAAAAATGAATTAGTATGTATCACTGATTCGGACATGATTTGTTCCTCCAATGTTCCATTTTCATAAATCTTTTGTTAATTACAATGACACGTAGAAAAACAAATCCAAAAATAAAAGCAATATTAGGCCCAACTAATACTGGTAAGACTCATCAGGCAATCAATATGATGCTTAGCTACGATACTGGTATGATTGGAGTTCCGCTGCGACTGCTTGCGAGAGAACTATATGATAAGATATCGAATAAAATTGGTGCGCAGTGGGTTGCTCTGATTACTGGCGAAGAAAAATATATACCAAAGTTTCCAAAATATTACATCTGTACAGTTGAAGCAATGCCAACAGATATACCGGTTGAGTTTGTTGCAATTGACGAGATCCAACTCGCAAATGATATTGAACGCGGACATATATTCACGAAGAGAATATTTGAAGCGAGAGGGTCGATTGAGACTATATTTCTGGGCTCTGAAACAATAGAGATGATATTAAGGAGAATTATCCCAGATATCGAAGTCATAAAAAAAACTAGATTTTCAAAATTAACATATGAAAATTCAAAAAAAATATCAAGACTAAGGAAGAGAACGGCAATAATTGCATTTTCAATAAATCGTGTATATGAAATTGCTGATTTTGTAAGACAGCAAAATGGAGGTGCGGCAGTGGTACTCGGAGCTTTATCTCCAAGAACACGTAACGCTCAAGTTGAACTATATCAGTCAGGGGAAGCAGACTACCTAGTTGCCACTGATGCAATTGGGATGGGGCTGAATATGGATATTGATCATATAGCGTTCGACTCGATCAAAAAATTTGACGGTAATAAATACAGACATCTCTATCCTCATGAAGTTGGTCAAATTGCGGGTCGTGCAGGGAGATATATGAATAATGGAACTTTCTGTATGACATATCCGAACCCTGAATTAGATCCCAATATAGTAAGTTCAGTAGAAAACCATAAGTTCGCTACAGTTGATAATATCAAATGGCGTAATAGCAACATAAAGTTCAATTCCCTTACGAGTATGCTCGATAGCTTGAACTCAAAACCTGATTTACCTTACCTTAAATCAGTAAAACCTGGTGAAGACCAGCAAACGTTAGAATATATCAATGAAAACAAGTTATTGAAAAATAGAGAATTAGAAATTGATGAGTTAAGACTATTGTGGGAATTGTGCCAAATACCAGACTATAGGCAAACAGGGATAGATAACCATGCAAAAATAGTACTAAAGATTTTCTGTGATATAACTGAGTCAGATGGGTATGTGGATGAAGACTGGTTTGATAGAGAAGTAAAATATTGCGCCAAATATAATGGTGATATCGATGGCTTATCTAATAAAATTTCTTTTATCAGAACATGTAATTTTATAGCGAACAAGAGTGGCTGGATTAGAGACGCAAAGCACTGGCAGAAAAAAACAAGGGCCATTGAAGATAAATTATCAGATAAATTGCATGACAGATTAATGCAGAGATTTATTGATAAAAGGACAAGTATCCTTGTTAATTATACTGACCTAAAAAATATTAAAGTAGATGAAAAGAATAAGATTAACGTTGGAAATATTGCCTTGGGAACAGTTGAAGGATTGAAATTTAAACATCAATCAACCGCTAAATTAAATAAATCAGCAAAAAGTAAGCTAAATAATATCATTCACACAAAAATAAACGAGCAGGCAAGAAATATACTTATGTCAGATAATACCGATTTCCAACTCTCCAATACGAATGAGTTGTTGTGGAAAAATATGCCAATTGCGACTATATCAAGAAGTTCAAATATGTTACTACCAAAAATCCGGCTTTTGGCTGATGATTATCTTGATGTAAATAACAGAAAGAAATTACACAATAAACTTATGAATTGGCTTTCTTTTCATATAAAGAAGGTGCTACCAGGGCTTGTAAAATTTAATAATGCGAAACTTAAAAGCCCGCTATCAGCAATACAATTTTCAATAATAGAGAATCTAGGTGTAATTCAGAAAAGTAAGCTTGGGATTGAATTTGACCAGCTTACTAAAGAAGAAAAAAAAGAGCTACGATCATATGGTATATTTATTGGTGAAAATTTTTTATACTTTAAAAAAATATTCGAAGATAATGAGTTCTCACTCAGACTAAAACTACATAATATCAACGTCGGGAACACTTATGCTCTTGGACCGATAAAGAATGAAAGGATTATTGAAAATAAGCCGGATACAATTTTCTATCAAAATCTGGGCTATTTTTATTCTGGTAGGCGGTTTATTAGACCTGACCTCATCGAAAATGTGCTGTGTTCAATCAGAGAAAAGATGCAAAGAGAAAAATCTTCCAAATTCGTACTTGATAATGAATTGATTAAAAAAATGGAACTGAAAAAAAACATAACAGAGAGACTACTTAGGGATCTTAATTTTACTAAAGTTAAAAATACCAAAAAAGATAAAGATCAATTTTGGATAAAGAAAAAAATAAATGAGATGCCATATAGTGATTTTGAACATAGTGAAATTAATCCATTTTCAGTATTAAAAAACTTTAACAATGCTTCAAATCACTAGATTTTTCTGTTATATATATTCATCTCATGGTTCATGGAAAATTAATATCCTTAGAAAGACATAAATGACATACGTTGTAAATCAAGCCTGTATTAAATGTAAATATATGGATTGTGTTGAGGTTTGTCCTGTCGATTGCTTTTACGAAGGAGAAAATATGCTAGTCATTCATCCTGACGAATGCATTGATTGTGGAGTTTGTGAACCAGAATGTCCTGCTGAAGCAATTCTTCCTGACACGGAACCAGGCATGGAAGAATACCTTGAACTCAATAAAAAATATTCTGAAATTTGGCCTAATATTACGATGAAAAAAGACGCTCCAGATGATGCTGATGAATTTAAGGGCAAGAATAATAAATTAAAGGATTATTTTTCAGAAAAACCTGGAACCGGAGACTGATTAAAAAAAGGAATCACAACAAATGGCAAACAAGGTAAATAAGAAATACAAAATAAACGAATATGTAGTTTATCCATCACATGGGGTGGGGAAGATTACGGATATACTCGAACAAGAAATAGCGGGAATGAAACTTGAGCTATATGTCATCTACTTTGAAGAAGATAAAATGACACTTAGAGTGCCAACAAATAAAGTAGAGTCAACAGGTATGAGAGCGATATCAGATACAAATTTGATTGACGAAGCATTCGCAATTCTCAAAAGTAATGCAAAAGTTAAAAAAACAATGTGGAGTAGGCGAGCTCAAGAGTATGAAAGTAAAATCAATTCAGGTGATATTATTGCCTTATCCGAAGTTGTAAGAGACTTACATAGAAACCCCAGTCAATCTGAGCAATCGTATTCTGAAAGACAACTTTATGAGTCAGCACTTGATCGCCTTGCAAAAGAAGTCTCAAGAGCGCGCGGTATAAAAGAAATTGAAGCAGTAACAAACATCGAAGGTCAACTTGCAAAAAATAGTAAGAATGCTGCTGCTGCCTCTAATTAGTCATCAAGCGCCGCTATAAGCAGTTAAAGTGCACAATGACCCCTCCTCTTAAAAAAATAAATATT
>CEQY01396310.1_pt1 | contig 10797 bp, 9 predicted proteins | sample 361391 | NCBI WGS metagenome assembly CEQY01 (sample SAMEA2621075, study PRJEB7988) | marine metagenome | isolation source: saline water (ENVO:00002010), including
AATGAATCAAACTCAAATTATAACGAGAAACCAGCTAGATTGTCTGAGATCTATGAATGTGGATGGTAAGGAAACTTTTTTGGGAGAGGTTAGACATTTTAAAAGCCATGACTTTTTTAGTCGTATGCTTCCCCGGGAGCTTTCCATTGCTTGGACACAAATGCCAGAGGGACGAGAGCTTCCAAAGCATTATCACCCTTGTCCAAGTCTCTTGATCGTGACAAGTGGTAGGGGAGTTTCAACCGGAGACACGAAACTAGATGTAAGTGCGGGTGATATTATCTATATTCCAGCGTGGAATTTGCATGGGTTTAAGGGGATGGGAGCGAATGGCTTTAGAGCTTTATCTATTCAATTTCAAAGTGATGCTATTTTTTCAAGCGAGGCAAAGCCCGAAACTTCATATATCGATAGGGAGCAAATTCCTTTAGAGAAAAGACAATTGATTAAAATATCTCGAGATTCTATAGAGTCAATTCACGAGGTTGAGGTGGACGGAGTTTTAGAAAATTTAGGGATTCTTAAAAATTTTGGGTCTATTGATATTTTAAAATCAAAACTTCCAGACTATTTTTCAGCTGCATGGGTTCACTTAAAACCAGGTGAGAGCCTCTCAAATCACAAACATAAAACAGATAGTATGATTATTCTTACAGAAGGTGAGGGATACGCGACGGGAGATAAACAGAAGAATTTGAAATCAGGCGATATAACTTATATCCCTGCTGGGCAAACCCATGGCTTTATTGGAGGTGGAAATAAAGGTTTCTGGGCTTTATCTATTCAATTCGAACAGACAAGTCTTTATGAAGATTTAACTAAACCTAAAGTCGAGTTTGTCAAAGAATCCTCAGCGATTCAAAGACTACATCAAACAAATTTTGTATGCATTGAAGCTTTTAAAAAAAATAAAATTTTTTCCCAGGACATCGCGGAGCTTATGACTGAAAAGGAAAGAGTTCAGCTTTTGAAATCCTGTCTGCAGGTTATGAGTGATTCGTTTCAAAGACTTATGTTTTCTAGAATGGCACTTAGTAAAAATGATTCTTATAGAAAGGTATTTCTTGAGCACTTCTTAGACGAACTAGGACATGACTCTGATCTTAGAGATGAGCGTCAAACTGAGACTAAGCTTTGGGATCCTGTATTAGAGGCCAGTACGTTCTGGTTTTTTGGAAAAAACTTTTTAATTGATGATCCTGAAAGAATTGTTATGATCCAAATGGTCCTGGAAAAAGGAGCTTCTCTTTTTTACGGACATTTTTCTAAAATATTAAAGGATGCTTTTAAAAGCGATCATATAGAAAAACACTGTGATATGGATGAAGGACATGACTCCCTCGGTGTTGAGCTCTTAGAAAAAGAATCAGATATGAAACTTGAGAGCCTTGAGATTCTACTCAAAGAGAGTTGGAGTATGTTAGACCTATATCTGGCAAGGACCGCTGAAATCGTACTTGAGAGGCGTCAGATAGTGTAAAAAATACAAAATGTTTTCCATTTCTTTGGTTAAGTTCCATATTGGTTGGACACTGAAGACAAGGAATAAAATGAGAGCAGATAAGCCGAAAGTATTAAATACCTTTATCATTTTAACTATGTTTTTTGGTGTGAATACCTATGCTCTTGATAGGGTTCAAAGAAGTGCTTTGAATACAACTTCCCTAGATTCTGCAGACGAAACATGGAATCAAATCATAAGTGATCAGGAAAGAACGAGAAATCCTGTTTTTTTAACTCCTCTGCCTGAGCATGCTGGTGTGCAGACAAGCGATCTTTTGGAACTTGTGGTCAATCACTATTTTAAAAAAGATACGGATATGTCGGAATCATGGCCTTTCGCTGTTCGTTCAAGAAGGTTGCTAACGAATTCCGAAAATTTCTCGCTGCCTAAGAAGATGAAGTGGCTACATCCTAAAGGAGTCTGTGCGAGGGGGAGATGGATAATCCCTGAAACGAGTAGCTCAAATTTTACGGGGCTCTTTTCAAAAGACACGAGTGTTCCAGCCGTCGTTCGACTATCAACGGGAACAAATGACTCGCAAAGATTAGATGAAAAAGGAAAACCTAAAGGGCGAATTTATGGGATGGCGGTAAAACTTTTTCACGCTGAGGACAGTAGTGCAAAAGCTATTACTTCAAATATTCTAACCCTAGATCATAAAGGCTTTTCGAGATCAAAAAGACCAAAAATGCTGCAAAAATTTGCAAGCGAGGGTAAGCTCTATTTCACTACAAATTCCCCCGTTGAGAATATTATTGGTTCTGAGAACGGTTTCCTGGCATTTATGGGCAAGCTTCTCAGTAAGGCACTAGATATGTTCGATGATCCAAACTTCTCTAGACCTGTTTATGTGAGTGCTAATTATGATACAGATGGAAATCGCGTGGCTAATGCTAAAGTACCTAGAGAAGTGAGGTTGGTTCCGAAGTTTCCAGATTTGAGTAAAGATTTTTCGGATTTTCGCTACGAGCTTTTATCGTACGAGCAGGGATACTTTGATGTTGAGGTTATAGACTCAACCAGATTCTCTGTTTCAAGAAAGCGAATAATTGGTCGCTTAGAGATTGATTTTCCCTTTATCATCTCTGATACTTGTGATCGAAGCCTGTCTTTTCACCATAGTCCTAATGAGTGGAAAGAGGCTTATGAGAAATAAATCCAATCGCTTAGCTTAATCGATTTTAAACTTGTTACCTCTTGTTACTGTCTTGAGATTCTTTAAAGTCTTATACTGATTAAGATTTATAAGGAGTCAATTCAATGAAATATTTAAACACATTCCTAGTTGCTGGTGTCCTCTCTATTAATTTTAATATGGCGTTTGCTCAAAAAGCCTGTGAGAACCCATCAGGACTTAATTCACAGGAGCAAGAGGTCATAGATCTAATTAGGAGTGCTACCGCAATCAATGAGCCTATTTTAATGGCCACAGAGAGACATTCAGAAAGGATCATTGAGTTTATGCGACAAATTTCTGATATGCCTTACAGCGATATGCAAATGGCTCCCATCTTATTTTTAAATTTGGTGGCTTCTTTAGCTGATTCCGCAGATGATAATAGACTTATGGTCTCAATGGATGAACAGATGTCCCTTATCAATGAGTTCAGCCGTATATTTTTAGGTGCACCAAATTTTGTTGATACGCTTGAACCTGCGGCTAGAGTACAAGTTCAAAAAATTATAGATTCAGTAGAGACGATTGAAATTTCTCATCGTACCAGAGGTCGCTACAGAGGAGAAGCCAGACTTAAAATTCACAATAGAAACAATAAGGATCTTAAGATTAACTTCGAAGAAATTGGTCGTTTAACGGGTATGGATATGCCTTTAGAAGAGTTGATAATTGAAGATAATGCAGAAATCATTTTTAATGATAGTGAATTAGACTATAGGGGACGAAGATCCAGAGACAATCGAATCGTTGATTTAGTTGAGAATGCAACTACGAGAGATTTTGGTGGCACTCGTCTTATAAATGAAAATCAAGTAAATAGAACCTTAGCAATTATTGAAAATCAGGAATACCGCAGGGACAATCAACCTGTCTATTTTAGAGCGGAAGGGATCCGGGTTAAGTCTGAATATTTAGGGCTTGGAGGTAAGGTTTCTCAAGGTGTCGTGATTCCTCATATCATTCAGGACTCAAATGGCGAGGCACCAAGTAGTATGTTTCTTCAGATTAAGGCTACTGGCATGCTAGGACTTGCTAGTATTGCTGGCGCAACTGTAGCCCTTTAAGAACGCTTAGAAATAAACCATACGGACTTGTCTAGGCCAGAATATTAATGGCGAATAAAACAAGTCCGATACTGTACAACAACTTCATATTGACCTTTTTTTAAACAGTTTAGCGCTTCCTAACTTGCCGAAAACGCATTTTTTATTTAAGTTTGTAAGGATATAGTTGCAATATACCTGCCAAAAACTCGATAAAAACAAGGAAGTGTAAATGATCAGCTTATTAAGTCTTTTTGATGATATTGCTTCAACTCTCGATGATATCTCCGTGATGACCCAAACAGCCATTCAAAAGACGAGCGTTCTCATGACTGACGATCTAGCCGTCAATGCAGGGGTTGTAACTGGGACAGCAGCTCAAAGAGAACTTCCTATCGTCAAGGCTATCTTTATAGGTTCTCTGCTTAATAAGGTTATTAGTATCGCGGGTGTTCTGATTCTTCTGGCCATCTATGAACCTCTCTTAACGGGAGTTTTATTGATAGGAGGTCTTTATCTCGTTTATGAAGGTGCCCATAAGGTATTTGAAAAGTTTGTTCAAAGAAAAGAGGTACAAAAAACGAATAACGAAGTCACGATAACTGAAAAGCAGAGAATTAAGGGGGCAGTGAAAACAGATCTCGTCCTATCGGTGGAGATAATATTAATTGCTAAACAGTCAATTTCGGGGAGCTTTCTAAATCAATTACTTGCTCTGAGTTTAGTGGGGCTCGCTGCCTCTATTCTGATCTATGGACTCGTGGCCGTTTTAGTTAAAGTCGATGATTTTGGACTTTTTTTAATTAAAAAAGATTATAAAAAAATTGGACTGGGCATGGTTAAGACCATGCCTTACACGATGAAAGGACTTGGGATTGTTGGCACCATTGCTATGTTTATGGTTGGAGGGGGAATTATTTCTCACGTCTTTCATATTCCTTACTTAACAGCAGAAGCCATTCAAAACCTTGTCATGGGATTTTTAGTTGGCTTCTTAGTTTTGTATCCCGTTGATTTTGTCCTCAAAAAAATGACTTAAAGATTTTTTGGAAAACAATGAGACCGATTTTGTTTTTGGTATTCAGCTCGGGTCAATTGAATTAAAACTGGGTTTTTACTTTTATCGAGCCAATTAAGTGTCTCTATCATATTCTCTCGACTATAAGCTGTGCAACCGGCTGTTGGACCAATCTCTTTTTTGGATTTTTGTTTCCAAACATGGAGAAATATACAAGAGCCATAGCTTTTAACCGGATTGGTTTTTGAATTTGGGTCTAGGTGATTATAGTCAACTGCCACTGCAAACTCATACGGAGCACCAACTTTTTTTAAGTTCTCACTACTAATATGCGAAGGCTTTTTGTAATCGAAGAGAATCTTGTTGTACTTGGGATGATTTATATCATCAATACAGTGAGAGTTTTCGGTGACAGTCGTAAAGGGAAAATTCTTAGATGCTACTTTGGAAGAGCTGCCAAATCCAAATGATAAAGGGAAAATACCACTAGGAGATTTTCCATCCCCCTCTCTTTTATTTTTTGAGATCCCATTTCTACCAATGACGCCTCTAAATTTTTTAAGTACTTTTCCATTTTCGACCAGATAAACTGAGGATTTATAAGTATTCTTATCAGAAACAATACTAATAACTTGTTGGCGAGAATCTTTGAGTAGATCTATTTCACAAGCATGAAGCACACTGGCGTGCCAAACAATAAGAATAAATCCAAAATAGAGAAGGTTGTTCGTTTTCATTTATGTAATATACCTTAATGAATTATATTTATCACTTAAAAATCTGAGATCAAGCTATGAGTATCATCTTATCAATTTTAACCCTTCCCTTACTGTTCTCCAGTCCTAAAAAGTTAGCCTGCGAACCACAGCAAAAAACACTGAGAAAAAAGGGAATAGAGGTAAAGATAGAAAGCTATCAGTCTTTTGTCTCAGGTGATCCCATAGTTATTTTCCCTCCTACCGGAGGAAAAAATAAGCTAGATCAACTTTATGCAAAGGGGTTGTGCAGTAAAGGCCGAAAAGTCGTTATTATGGAAGAGTGGACAGGATACGGAACGAAAAAAACAGATTTAGGTGTGCATAATAGATATTATCGCAATGCTGTTAATGCTTTAAAGTTGGTACATAAAGAAGAACTCGCTGGCAAAGAATTTGGAGTTTTAGGGACAAGTTTAGGAGGAATTTTTACGGCGATTAGCCTCCATCAAATTCCCCAAATTAATAAGGCGTTTATCATTGCATCAGGGATAGATTTGCCTGAGATGATTGTCACTAGTAGGCATAATGATATGAAAGATCTAAAAACGTTTCGCTTGAAAACCTATAAGTTTAGTTCAGAGAGAGAATATATTAAGGCTTTAAGAAAAGAGATTCCGCTCGAGCCTACTAATAACCCCATTGATTTTAAGTCAAAGAAATTGGGGCAATATATAATCGCGGGCGATCAAATTGTTCCTGAGAGAAATCAAATAAAATTAAATGACTTGTGGAAGCCGGATCTCGTTCGCAAACTTGAGCCAAGCTTGATTTCAAAACTCAATGGAAAAACTCACAAATCAGGAATCATAAAAGCCTATTTTCATTATTCAAACGAAGTGATCAATTTTTTTCTTACAGACAAGAAGAGAAAGCGGTAAGAACTATTTTAAAAGTTTAAAATCTAAGGTGACGGGTTTATTGTGTCCCCAATCTTTGAATTGAAGCTTTGTTGTGTATTCATCAAAGGTTCGAAATCTATAAAGAACTGTTAGGCAAGTTCCTGAATCGATTTTTATATTTCTATCAATCTGATAGCGCCTTGTTCCTGATGGGCATTCATAAACAATGGTTTCTGCCAATCTGTATTTATGTGAGTGTGGCCCTTTTAAAGAGACTTCATTTAGTTCATAGGAAATAGTTTCATATGAGGTATTTCGAATCTCTAGTTGGACGGCAAAATTCTCTCTTAGAGGAGAGGGATATATATAAAGATCATAATCTGAGAAGCGTAATAGCGCGTCCCCACGAATGCTTCTCGCGTCACGATATTTGATATCGGGGTGAATGACCTGAAAGTACTGTCCAGAGGAGCAAGCAATTAAGAGAAATAGGAAAAGAAGGCGCATTTCAAAAGTATAAAAGAGAATCAGGCAAGGGTAATGGCGAAGTGCATAATTACGAGCTATCTGTAAATATGTCATCCTAATCTGTAAATAATTTTAGGAGTAAGTATGAATCTTGTCGGATATCTTCTGGCGTTGGTATTTCTTTTCGCATGTGCTTCCAATGCCGATAGGGCCAAAGAACATATGGAAAAAGAAAATTGGGAAAAGGCTCATGAGTATTGGGTAAAAGCTCTGAAAGACAATCCAAATGATGAAGAAGTCATAGAGGGAAAAAGAGAAGCTGAGTTTGAGATTACTAACAAAAAACTTGTTCAGCTGAGGAATTTAATTAAGGTCGGAAAGTCACAACAGGCGGTTGATCTCACTTGGGATTTGAACAAACTGCATATGAAGTGGGGATATAGTTCTGGTCATAATATTTCGGCCTTTCATGACAAGCAAATCAACGCGCTCTATCCTTTATTCGTGAGACTTATCAAAACAGAAAATTATGTAAAGCATCCTCTTAAGCAGTATATTCTTGTTTCAAGATTTGAGCCGATCTTCGTGAAGCGAAATCTTACTCAAATTAGAGAAATTAAAGCTGGAATAGAGGGAAGGGGGAAGAAATTTTGCTCCACGCTTAGAAAAGGAGTGTCTTCAAGAAGACCATTTCACGCAGATATGGTTTCTAGAGTTTGTCATGTTTTTGATCATGCATCCGAAGTTCAAAAAACTGAAGATCGACAAAACCCTTTTTTAAAATCTCTGGCAAGTAGGGCAACTTATCAAATTAATATTGGTGGATTACCTGCTGAATTACGAGATAATCTTATCTCGCATATGATGAGTAAGGCAGAGTCAACGCCCTATTTTAATGCTGTGGGAGCCAAGAATATAAAGTTTGAAATTAGTGGAGGGATATCTAGAAAGACTAAGGCTAGAACTGCTCTAAGACAAAAAGACTATACCAAGACAGAAACCTATAAAGATTATGAAGATGTCTATGTTGATGGCAAAAAACAAAAGAAAGCAGTAAAGAAGAAAAGAGAAGTTACTAAAACTTACACTTATTATGTGAATGAATCGACTCGAACATATACTTCTAATATTAAAGCCAAATTCAATCTAGGTGGGCGGACTCAGATTGTGACACTCACAGATAGAGATGTGCAAACAATCGAAAATCATATGAATACATTTAGACCTGCTGGCATTTTTCCCGTGAGTGAAGAATTCGACTCTAAGTCTCAAGCGATGGAAAGAATCATGGCAAAATTCGCAGATAAAGCGAAGATTCAGCTAGAAGCTCTGTGGGATAGAACTTATTGTTTAGGAGATTTACCGGGAGGCTTTACTTATGCTACCGAGAAAATGATGAAGTGTAGAATGCTTCCAAAATCAAAAAATCAAAAATACTTATTATGGGTAGAAACTTTTTTTGGTCTATCCCATAAGGACGACGTTGATGATTTTGAAAAGCTGATGGGTTTAACCAGCTAAAAAAGGATTAAAAATTGAAAATTTTATTGCCGATTCTTACTATATTTATACTAACCTCATGTGCCGGTTGGAGATTAGAGCAAACGGAAAAAGTAGGGACTTTCCCTTCTCTTTTGAATTCAGGTACGACTCAAAAATTGAAGGTCGCTTTAAATGTTCTCAGTTATGATCATTTTTATAATGGAGAACTCAAACAAAGCTCTCTTACAGAGACCAAAAAACAAGAACAGATAGATTCTATCCTGCAAGTTTATCGAGACTCAGATCTGTTTATTTTTGATAAGAAAAACCCCGATCTTTTCATTGATTTGGAAATTAAAAGTGAAGGTTCTGGAAGCCTAAATAGGGTGATTTTAACTTACGCGACATTTTTTCTTATTCCTAGTTCCTCAGAAACGAAATTTAGCGTTAAGGCTGTTTTTAAACGAGCAAACGGAGAGGTTATTGGTGAAATAACAAAAATTGATACAGTCGAAAAATGGCAACAATTATTCTTAATTTTTGCGATGCCTTTTAAGTATCCTTATGTTGCTCTCAAAGACACATTGGTGGATTTAAACCGCGCTGTCATCATGGAAGCCTTTAGAGATGATTATTTCCGAGAAGCAATTGATTAAAAAGGACTCTAATATATGAGATGGTATCAAAGATTACATTGGAAAATTATTATTGGAATGGTTGCGGGTTTGTTTTGGGGAGTTCTCGCTGCTGTATTTGGATGGCAAGAGTTCACTTTTAATTGGATTTCTCCTTGGGGACAGATCTTTATTAATTTGCTCAAGCTGATAGCCGTGCCTTTGGTATTAACTTCGCTTATTGTGGGAGTCGCTTCTTTATCAGATATTAAAAAACTATCCAGAATGGGGGGAAGGACCATAGGGATTTATCTCCTTACAACGACTTTCGCCGTAAGTATTGGCCTGGGAGTGGTAAATATTCTAAATCCGGGAAAAGCCATACCTAGTGAGCTGACTCAAAAATTGAAAAAAAGTTATGAAACAACCGTAGCAAGTAAATCAAATAAGGCTAGGCAGACCAGTGAGAGAAGACCTCTTCAACCTTTAGTCGAGATGGTGCCCGCAAATATTATCGAATCTTCCTCTAATAATAAGAATATGCTTCAAGTTGTTGTTGTGGCCATCTTATTTGGAATTGCTTTGATTCAAATTGAGGCGGGACGATCAAAACAGATGGTCGAGCTTTTAGATGTCGCGAACGAAGTCGTATTAAAGGTCGTTGATATGGCGATGATTTTAGCGCCTTTTGGTGTATTCAGTCTTCTTGCAAATACAATTGTTTCAGTGGCCGGTGATGATATTTCTGAAATCTCTGAACTTGTCGGAGGTTTGGGATATTATTGCATCACCGTGATTCTTGGACTCTTGGTACATTCCTTAATAGTATTCCCTTTTATTATAAAATTTTTGACTCCTATGAAGTTAAAAACTTTTTTTAAAGGAATTGCGCCAGCTCAGTTATTAGCGTTTTCTACGAGTTCTTCTGGAGCGACTCTTCCAGTTACTATGGAAAGGTGTGAGCAGAATCTTGGAGTCGAGGACGAAGTGACTTCTTTTGTGCTTCCCTTGGGCTCGACTGTCAATATGGATGGAACGTCCCTCTATCAAGCAGTAGCGGCTGTTTTTATTGCCCAGGCTACTGGAATTGATTTAAGTTTTGCAGATCAATTGACCATCATCTTTACCGCAGTGCTTGCTTCAGTCGGAACTGTCGGTGTTCCAGGAGCAGGAATCATTATGCTTCTCATCGTCTTAGAAGCTGTTGGAGTTCCAAGTGCTGGAATCGCTCTTATCTTAGGTGTGGATAGAATTCTTGATATGCTCAGAACAGTGGTCAATGTTACGGGAGATGCTGCAGTTTGTGTTCTCGTGGCTCATCAAGAGGGACAATTAGGTAAGCCTGATTTAGATGATGAACCACATATGCGAATGAAAAATAACGAGCTCGCCTAGATTAGATTTATCAGTTTGGAACATACTTCTCGTTTAAGCTTAGAACCACATGAAAATGATTCGAAGTTCCACAAATTATGAACCTTTAAGTTTGATCCCACTTGAAGAATAGAGTTTTGTTCACTGATTTCCAATCCATTTTTTAATTTGAGTTTAATGGGTTTAGTTGTAAAGATCATATTATTTGGACTCCACTGAGCTGACTCTATTTCGATAATTCGAGTTGAACCCAATAGTGTGTTTGTGAGTTCAATTCTTTCTATATTTTTCTTGTTATAGGTCACTTCTACTTTATAAAAGCCTACGCTACCTTTAGACTTATTTTTGTTACTGTGAAAAGACAAATTAATTTCCTGACCAAGAGAACTTAATTCAATCTTGTCTTGATTCAAGTAAAGGGCGGCATTGCAAGTCCCACTAAGTTCAATTTCAAATTGAGACTCACCAGTGATAGATTTATCTTGTTTAAATTTAGAGACTATTTTAAGCTGATCTGAAC
>CEQY01115572.1_pt1 | contig 10794 bp, 11 predicted proteins | sample 361391 | NCBI WGS metagenome assembly CEQY01 (sample SAMEA2621075, study PRJEB7988) | marine metagenome | isolation source: saline water (ENVO:00002010), including
AGAGGGGGCTCTTTATGGATCAGTTGGCACAAGGGAAATCTCAGAAGCGTTTATCAAGAATCAAATACAAATTGATAAAAGCGAAGTTCAGCTTCCAGATGGTCCATTAAAGGAAACAGGTGAACATAGTATTGTAATAGGCGTTCATCCTGAAGTCAGCGTTGAAGTTTTAGTAAAAGTATCACCAGAGTAGTTGTATATTTTGAAATATGATGTAAAAATCATATTCCAATGTCAGATTTGAATATCAATAAAAACGAACAAACAAGAGAGGCAGAAAGAGCTGTACTTGGTGGGTTAATGCTTGAAACCCATAGATTTGATACTGTTATTCAGGTTATCAAAGAGAATGATTTTGATGGTAAAGATCATCAAATTATTTTTCAATCAATGGCTGAGCTTGTTGAAGAAAATAAACCATTAGACCCTATAACTGTCTCTGAAAAATTAGATAATAAAAACTCACTTAATAAAATTGGAGGAAAGGATTATTTAGTAGAACTTGCAACATCAACTCCTTCAGCCGCAAATCTAGAAGCTTATGCCGAAATAATTAGACAAAGGTCAATTGCTAGAAAACTTATGAAAGCTAATTCTGAAATATCTGAATTAATTTCAAACCCTCAAGGCCAAGAAGGAGCTTCCTTGTTAGATAAAGCTGAAAGCATGATCTTTGCTCTTAATGATGAGACAGCTCAAAATAACCAAAACCTTCAGTCAATGCGAAAGCTTGTCCCAAGTGCCCTTGATAGACTTCATGAACTTTCAAATAAATCTGGTGGATTAATTGGTGAATCAACTGGTTTCAAGGATCTTGATACTAAACTACAAGGAATCCAAAAAGGTGATTTAGTTGTTGTAGCAGGCAGGCCTAGTATGGGAAAAACATCTTTTGCAATGAATATTGCAGAAAATATACTTTTCAATGAAGAGTCTCAAGGCGCCGTTCTTATTTTTAGTCTTGAAATGCCAGGCGAGGCATTAACAACTAGACTTTTATCAGGTATGACTAAAATTAATCAACAAAAAGTTAGATCTGGCATGTTAAAAGATAATGAAATGAAATCTTTATTCGAGCAAAGTGAAAAATTAAAAAATATGCCACTATGGATTGATGATAGCTCTTTGTTATCACCAATGGAACTAAGAGCTAAAGCTAGAAGGTTAGCAAGATCTGAGAATGGACTATCTTTGATAGTCGTTGACTATCTTCAGTTAATGCAACTTCCAATGTCTACTGAAAATAGAGTTAATCAAATATCTGAGATTTCAAGATCTCTTAAGTCACTTGCAAAAGAATTGAATGTTCCTGTAATGGCTTTATCTCAGCTAAATAGAGCTGTAGAACAAAGGCCAAATAAAAGACCAATTATGGCAGATCTTAGAGATTCTGGTGCAATCGAACAAGATGCTGACGTAATATTATTTATTTATAGAGATGAGGTTTACAATGAGGACTCTGATCAAGGTAATGCAGCAGAAATTATCATTGGCAAGCAAAGAAACGGACCAATTGGAAAAATTAAACTTACTTTCTTAAAAGAGTTCACAAGATTTGAAAATTTTTCTGTTGATAGTTTTTATGATCCTTCATAATGACTTCAATAAATTCAGAATTAATTATTAATTCAAAGATACTTAGAAAAAATATCTCCTATATAAAGAACAAACTTAAAAAGAAATCAAAATTTATGGCAGTAATAAAGTCTGACGCTTACGGTCATGATCTTGAGAATGTTGCTAAAGATATAGATGACCTTGTTGAGGGATATGGTGTTGTAAGAATCAATGAAGCAAAAAGAATCAGGAGTTTATCTAGTAAGAAAATACTTCTAATGCAGGGCATTTATTCACAAAGCGAATTTTCAGATGCAAAAGAATATGGCTTGGATGTTGTCATTCACAATGATGAGCAATTCAAGATTGTGAAAAAAAATAAAAATTTCAATAATTTATGGTTCAAAGTAAATACAGGAATGAATAGACTTGGATTTGAGATTAAAGAATTTATAGAAATTTATAACGAATTTCTTTTTGATAAAAAATTTACTTTAATGACTCATCTAGCTGCTTCAAATGATAAAAAATGTGACTCAAATCAAGAACAATTTAAATTGTTTAACGAACTGTCTAACAAGATGAACAAAGATGTTGAAATGAGTATCGCTAACACTGGATGCATTATGAATTTCCCTGATGAGACATATGATTGGGTTAGATGCGGCATCGGTATATACGGAGGCTACTTTAAAGATAAACAGATTGAGACAGCTATGACATTAAGATCTCCAATTGTAAATTTAAGACCATTAAAAAAAGGTCAAAAGGTTGGCTATGATGGAAGAGCAATAGCAAAGGATGATATGTTAATTGCTTCTGTTTATCTCGGATATGCTGACGGTTTGCCATTAAATATTAAGGATGAAACTGAGGTGATGATTAACAATCAAGTTGCTAAAATCTTTGGAAGGGTTAGTATGGACCTAACAACAATAGATGTTACAAATATAAAGAATTGTTCTATTGGTGATTGGTGCGATTTTTTTTCGCCAACTCTACCAATATCTAATATTGCTAAATCAAATAATTTAATTTCATATTATTTAATGACAGGCGTAAAATCTAGAGTTAAGAAAATATATAAAAGATAATATTGTTTAACTATTATTTGTAATCTGTTATTCTAATATCCCATCATGATTAACTTTAGTGATGGCCAAAACTAAATACATTTTTATTACTGGAGGAGTGGTATCATCACTCGGCAAAGGTATTGCTGCTGCATCGCTAGGTGCGCTTTTTGAAGCTAGAGGCTTTTCTGTTTCATTGATAAAAGTTGATCCATACATAAATGTTGATCCAGGCACTATGAGCCCATTCCAGCATGGCGAAGTTTTTGTAACAAATGATGGAACTGAAACAGATCTTGATCTTGGTCACTATGAAAGATTTGTTCGATTTGAAGCTTCAAGAAAGAATAACTTTACTGCAGGAAAAGTATACGAAACTGTAATTAGAAATGAAAGAAAAGGAAAGTATTTAGGTGGAACTGTTCAAGTTATTCCCCATATTACAAATGAAATTAAGAGAAGAATAAAAGAAGGCGGTCTAAATAAAGATATTGCTATTGTTGAAGTAGGTGGAACTGTTGGTGATATTGAGAGTCAACCTTTTGTAGAAGCCCTAAGGCAGATGGCTCTTGAACTTCAAGATTCAGCATGGGCTTTCGTTCATTTAACATTGGTGCCTTTTATAAATGCATCAGGCGAGCTTAAAACAAAACCAACTCAACATTCTGTTAAAGAATTAAGATCATTGGGAATTAGTCCAGATGTTTTAATTTGTAGATCTGATAAAGAATTACCAAAAGACGAAAAGAAAAAAATCGCACTCTTTTGTTCAGTTCCAAATGATAGTGTTATTTCAATGCATGATGTGGATACAGTATATTCAATACCGTTATTATTAAATAAACAAAAAGTTGATAAAACAATTCTTGAAAAGCTAAAAATAAAATCTAAAAATCCCCAATTAAATGATTGGAGAAGAGTTGTAAAAGCAAAATTATTACCTGAAAAAGAAGTCAGTGTTGCATTTGTTGGCAAATATACAGAATTAAAAGACTCATATAAATCAATAAATGAAGCTTTGGAGCATGCTGGAATAAAGAATAAAACAAAAGTTAATATAAATTTTGTAGAAGCTGAAAATCTTACTACAAAAAATATAAGAAAAACTCTAAGACATGCTAATGCAATCTTAGTCCCAGGTGGTTTTGGTGAAAGGGGGGTTGAAGGAATGATTTTAGCGTGTAAATTTGCAAGAGAAAATAACATTCCATATCTAGGTATTTGTTTGGGTATGCAAATCGCTATTATTGAATATGCTAGAAATGTTTTAAAGCTGAAAGGTGCTAATAGTACTGAATTTAATCAAAATACAAAATATCCAGTGATTGGCCTTATTACTGAATGGAGTGATATTTCAGGTAAAAAAGAAAAAAGAGATAAAAATTCTGATCTAGGAGGAACAATGCGACTAGGAGGTCAACTATGTAGACTAAAAAAGAATTCAAATTCATTTAAGATGTATAAAAAACAAGATATTATCGAAAGACATAGGCATCGTTATGAAGTTAACCCCATGTATAAAGATGAGATGATAAAAAATGGATTAAATGTTGTTGGAACTTCAATTGATGGGAAACTTGTAGAAATGATAGAGATACCAAATCATAAATGGTTTTTGGCATGTCAATTTCATCCTGAATTTACTTCAAACCCAAGAGATGGACACCCTATCTTTAATAGCTATATTAAAAGTACAATATCTAAATAAATATTATGAAATTAAGAAATTTTAAAATTGATAATAATGAGCCTATGGTATTGATGGGCGGTATGAATGTCCTTGAATCTAGAGATTTAGTAATGGAAGTAGCTGAAAGATTTAAGGAAGTTACTTCAAAACATAACATCAACTATATTTTTAAGGGATCATTTGATAAAGCAAACAGAAGCTCTATTAATTCTTTCAGAGGACCAGGAGTTGAAGAAGGTCTAAAAATTCTTCAAGAAGTTTCTGGAACTTTTGATATCCCAGTTATAACTGATATTCATGAGCCCAATCAAGCAGAAATAGTTAGTGAAGTTTGTGAGGTAATACAAATACCTGCATTCTTGGCAAGACAAACTGATTTAGTTAATGCCGCAGCAAAAACACAATCAATAATACAGTTTAAGAAACCTCAATTTTTGTCTGCTCCAGAAATGTCTAATATTGTTGAAAAATGTATTGCCGCTGGAAACGATAAAATAACTTTATGTGAAAGAGGAAATTCATTTGGTTACAACAACTTAGTTGTAGATACTATAAATTTTCAAATATTAAAAAATCTATCTAAACCAGTAATATTTGATGTAACTCATTCTTTACAATTACCAGGAGGATTAGGAAGTGCAACTGGTGGCAGAAGGGAATATGTCTTAAGTTTGGCTAAGGCAGGTATTTCTCAATCGATTGCAGGTTTATTTCTTGAGGCTCATCCAAATCCAGATGAAGCAAAGTGTGATGGACCATGTGCTCTTCCTTTGTCTGTTCTGGAAGAATTTTTGAAACAGATTAAAGACTTGGATCAATTTGTAAAAAATCAAAATGAACTCGATATCTCGTAACATATGTTAAAAATATCTTCAGTAAAAGCTATACAAGTTTTTGATTCAAGAGGCATCCCAACTATTTCTTGCAAGATTGTTCTTGAAAATGGAATATCGGCATCAGCAATAGTGCCTAGTGGAGCTTCAACAGGCTCTAAAGAAGCATTTGAGCTAAGAGATAATGACAACAATTATCATGGAAAAAGTGTTTTAAACGCAGTTAACAATGTAAATGAAAAGCTATCCCATCTTATTATTGGTAAAGATCCTAATGATCAACAAACAATTGATGAGTTATTAATATCTTCTGATAATACAAACGATAAATCTGACATTGGTGCAAATGCAATACTGTCTGTATCTTTAGCTAGCGCACACATCGCCGCTAAAGCAAATGATATTCCTTTATATCAACATTTTTCAAAAGTTTATTCAGATATAACTGGTACTAATGTTGAACCCAGCATGCCAATGCCAATGTTTAATATTCTTAATGGCGGAGAACATGCTGATAATAATATTGATATACAAGAATTTATGATTATTCCAAGTAATGCAGAAAATTTTGCACAAGCAATGCAGTGGGGAACAGAAATTTATCATAGTTTAAAAAAAATACTCCAATCAAAAAAATATTCAACAGCAGTTGGAGATGAGGGAGGCTTTGCTCCAAGTCTTAAATCAAACGAAGAGGCATTAAAACTAATCATTCATGCTATAAAAGATTCAAACTTAGAGCCAGGTACTGATATACATATTGCACTTGATTGTGCTGCTAGCGAATTTTTTGATGGTAAAAAATATATCTTAGAAGATGGCAATAAAAATCTTTCATCGCAAGAGTTTGCTGATTATTTGTATGATTTAACTCAAAAATACCCAATAACCTCTATTGAAGATGGTATGCATGAAAACGACATATCTGGATGGAAAATTCTTACAGAGAAATTAGGGTCAAAATGCCAACTTGTTGGCGATGACTTATTTGTAACTAATGAAAAAATTCTCAGGAACGGTATTGATCAGAAAATAGCAAACTCTATATTAATTAAATATAATCAGGTAGGGACAATCACTGAAACAATGCAAACTATTAATTGCGCAGGTGAAAATAAATTTAAATCAATTATTTCTCATAGATCTGGTGAGACAGAAGATACCACTATTTCAGATCTTTCTGTTGGATTAGGAATAGGACAGATTAAAACTGGAGCTCCTTGTAGATCTGATAGAGTTGCAAAATATAATAGATTGCTTTGGATAGAACAAGAAAGCAATAATATTTTGCTTAAATGAAAAAGCTATATTATCTTCTAATTGCTTTTTTAGTGTTAGCAATATTATTACTTTCTAATAGTATATTTTTTGGTGATTATAGTTATTCTAAAAAGAATAAGTTAGTAGAAGAAAACTCAAATCAAAAAGACATTAATGCCAATCTTATAAAACATAATGAGATTCTTGAATTTGAAATTAAAAATGCTCAAAGTTCAGATGAACATGTAGAAAATTTTGCTAGAGAAAAATTAAATTTAACATATCCTGAAGAAGATTTTATTACTTTTAAAAAACAAGAAGAAGATAATGATGATGAAAATTAATAATTTGCTAGTTGTTATTGCGGCTGCAGGTGTTGGTAAGAGATATGGATCAGATTATCCAAAACAATATGCCAATATAAATGGAAAATCTGTTATTGAAAGAGCAGTTAAGCCTTTCATTAATTCTGAATACGTATCTAAAATAATTATAGCGATTTCTAAAGACGACTCCCAAATTAAAAATCAAGATTTCTATGATTCAAAAAAGGTTGAATTAGTTAATGGTGGAGATAGCAGACAACAGTCAATTAATAATGCTCTCCAAATGGTAAAAGAGGATTATAAATATGTGATTACTCATGATGCAGCGCGCCCAAATATAATTGAAGCTGACATAGAAGATCTTTATAAAGATATAGTTAACTCAAGTGCAAGCTGTTCTTTTTTATATACTCCTGTGTATGATTCCATTAAAAAGATAGGCCAATCAGAAAAAACAGAAAATAAAAATAACTTTATTCTTGTTCAAACGCCTCAAATATCAAAATTTTTTGATTTAAAAAAATCTATTCAAAAATGCATAGATGAGAACGTTGAATCGCCTGATGAATCATTCGCAATTGAATATTCAAATCTTAAATTATCAAAGGTAAAAGGAAGAAGATCTAATATAAAAATCACTGAAGCTGAAGATATAGAAACACTTAATAAATTTTTAACAAGAAGTGGCTTAGGGTTTGACCTCCATAAGTATGAAAAAGGCTCAGGAATAATTCTTGGAGGCTATAAGATAGACTGTGACTATAAAGTTATTGCTCATTCAGATGGGGATGTTCTTCTTCATTCAATTGCTGATTCAATTTTAGGAGCATCAGGGCAGGGTGATATAGGTCATCATTTTTCAGATCAGGAAGAAGATAATAGAGATATGGACAGCGTTGAAATAATAAAATTTTGTCTTAAAAAGCTTAATGATTTAAACCTAGAAATTTATAATATTGATACAACAATTATTTGTGAGCAACCAAAAATAAATCCACATAGGAAATTTATTTTGAAAAGGTTATCAGATATATTAGATGTTCCTATCAATAGAATAGGTCTAAAAGCAACAACTTCTGAAAAAATTGGAATCATTGGAGAAAATAAAGCAATTGCTGTTCAGAGTCTTGTAAATTTAAGAGACAAAAAATGAAAATACTTTTAACAAATGATGATGGCTATGATTCTATAAATATAAGAAGTTTATATAATCAGCTAATCAAAAATCATGATGTATGGATAATCGCCCCAAAAAACAATTGTAGTGGAATGAGTGCAGCTATTTCATATTTAGATGATACCGAGGTTATAAAAATAGAAGATCAGATATACGCTGTTGATGGGACTCCGGCAGATTGCACTTATTTTGGACTTCTCAGTATTGTAGATTTTGAATTTGATATAGTTATTTCAGGAATAAATCATGGCGCAAATATTGGTAATGATGTTTTATATTCTGGAACCGTTGGGGCTGCAGTGGGAGGAAGAAATTTAAAATATCCTCCTATAGCAATTTCCGTTGCTTCTTATGATGCAAAAGATATTGATTATATCTCTGATAAGTCTTCTGAATTAATAGAAATGATAGTAAATTCTGACCAAGATTTTAAAGGTAAGGTAATTAATATTAACTTTCCAGATATTTCTAGAGAAGAATATTTAGGAACAAAGGCAACAGGTATTTCAAGAAGAGGAATACCGGAGAAACCTATTAGAGTAGAAGAAGATCCCTCTAATGGCATATATAAATATAGGTATAATTTTTCAGGCCAACCTATAACAGAAGATTCTTTTATGACTGATGCTGAAGCAGTTAAAAATGGATATGTCTCCGTATCAGCATTAGATTATTCTTTAAACTCCGAGCAATTGATCGCATCTATTGAAACATTGATAAATGAATAGCTCAGGATTTACTTTTAGAAGAGTTAGAGAGCAGATGATTGAGAGCCTTCTAGACCTGGGAATTAAAGATTTTAGAGTCCTAGATGCCATCTCTCAAGTTCCAAGACATACTTTTCTAGATGAGGCCTTATGGTCTAGAGCATATGAAAATAGATCCTTAACAATTGGCTATAAGCAAACAATTTCCCAACCATATATAGTTGCTAGAATGACTGAGCTATTAATTTCTCATACCAATTCTAGAGGAAAAATTTTTGAAAATGTTTTAGAGCTTGGGTCTGGATGTGGATATCAGTCTGCTGTGTTATCTTTTTTTAGTGAAAAAGTAGATGCGATTGAAAGGATCAAGCCATTGGTAAGAAAGTCCAGAGTAAATTTATCTAATTTAAAAATCAATAATGTTCTCTTTAAATATGGCGATGGTTATCAAGACTGGGACGATTCAATAGAATACGACGGGATATTATGTGCTGCAGCGCCTCGAGAATACCCTAAAGACCTTATATCTATTCTTAAAGAGAATGCTAAATTAGTAATACCTGTTGGGGGATCTGATCAAAAGCTAAATGTAATAACAAAATGTAAAGATAATGAAATAGATGAAAGTTTTTACGATGATGTTTCTTTTGTTCCTATGCTTGCAGGAATATCAGACGATGGTAATGATGTATGAAAGAAGAAATTAAATATTTTGTTGCTGGTTTTTTTATTGGGTTGTCAGAATTATTGCCCGGTATATCAGGGGCTACTGTTGCTTTAATGTTTGGCGTATATGAAAAAATATTAACTTTTTTAAGTAAATTTAAAGAGTTATATTTAATGGTCTTTCTTTTATTAGGAATGATATTAAGTGTATTTACTTTTTCTTCATTAATTAAATTTCTATATGAGAATCACACTTATCTGTTTAACATATTTATTGCTATCTTAATGATTGGATATGGAATGTATTTAGTTATAAAGATGTATCTAAAAGAAAATACCGTTAATGGCAAAAGTTTTTACATAAATTTATTTTTAGCAGCTCTAATTGGTATTTTATTAAGTTACCTGAATATATTAGATTACTCAGAGCAAGAACCGCATTCGTTTATGTTAATTATTTTTGGTTTTTTTGCATGCTCATTCCTGCTCTTTCCAGGAATATCAGGAAGCGCATTTTTATTGTCTGTTGGAGTTTATCCAATGATTATAGCCAGTATCCCAAACTTAAATTTGTATATCTTGCTACCATTTGGCTTGGGTATGTTACTAGCGCTGATTATTATGCCGAGACTTATTAACAAAGTATATGAAAAATATGGTAAATCAATATTAGTTTTTTTTGGTGGACTAATTTTTATGGCTGGAATAAGTAGCTTTTACTAAATTCTTTATAATTTATTTTAAAGTCTTAATTTGAACATCAATAAATTCATTTTTTTGAAGAAATTCCATAATTTTCATAGCCCATTCATGATACGCCTTGCCTTCAATACTAAGGCAAACGAGATTTTCTTTATTTAAGTTATCCAAAAGAGTATTTTCAAATATTATATTGTCTGAGGTTGAAAGCTCATCAATCTTGAATTTAGAGTTATTGATTACTATTTCACCATTATCATAAAGCAGGATTATATTTGAATTTTCTTTAATATCTTCAACTACATTTTCATTACTAATTCCAATATTTAAGAATTTTTTCTTATCTTCAATATCTTTAAACTTGTCTGCATCCGGAAGAGGTTCTTTTGCTTCAGTAATGTTTTCATATACATCAGCAAGTTTTGCATTGATTTCAATAAATTCTATTTGATTATTCGGTAACTCATCGTCTGCGAAGATTGCTTCAATAGGGCATTCAGGTTCGCATAGTCCGCAATCAATGCATTCATCCGGGTGTATTACTAGAAATTCAGGGCCTTCATAAAAACAATCAACAGGACAAACCTCAACACAATCTGTGTATTTACATTTTATGCAAGATTCTGTTACTACGTATGTCATAATTGCTTAAAGAATGTGTGATTTTAACCTACTGATATTTAAATTTACACAAAAGTGTTTAAAAAAATGAAAATATACTTTATACTGTATAAATATACAGTAAATTAAGGAGTTCAATATGCCTAAATCAAAAGATACTAATTCAAAATCTCTAAAAGATACTC
>CEQY01189854.1_pt1 | contig 10791 bp, 5 predicted proteins | sample 361391 | NCBI WGS metagenome assembly CEQY01 (sample SAMEA2621075, study PRJEB7988) | marine metagenome | isolation source: saline water (ENVO:00002010), including
TGTCGTCTTCGTCTTCTACAACTATGTTTTGTTCTATTTCATCTTCATTATTTTTATCATCATTATCTATCTTATCTTCGTCATCATCATCATCATCTTTTATTTCACTATCTAAATCCTCCAAATTTAATGTTTCATCCTCTGGATATTCATCAGTCTCTAATATAGTATTATATACTACCATATTATCAGATTCTTCTTCATTATTAATAATCTTATTATTTCTTGAATTATACTCTTCATATAGTGTGTTTATATTTTTCATTTTACTATTAATATTACATTCTACTATAAAATTATAAATATATAAATCAATTGAACTAACTATATCTTCTTTTAATATAAATCTGATCATATAACTATATTTTTTGTATTTTTCTGAATCTATTTCATAACCAATTTCAACTTTTCTTAATCTTATAATTATTTTTTTTAACCCTAATACTTCATTTAATTTCTTTTTAGATACAACATTCGCTATTGTATTAATACAATTCGCATTTTTAATAAATTTATAACCCAATATTTCTATATGAATATTGTTTCCTATTTTTAATTTAGATATATCATCTTCTTGTCTTTGTTTAGAAATAATAACTTTTATTGGAGAATGTATATTATTATGTTTATCATAATAATTTATTATACACATTATTCCTATCTTATTTATCGATATAATTTTAGCTACATATATATTACCTTTTTCTGGTTTCAAACACAACGCTTCACATTCTAATTTATATTCAATTATACTACAAAATATTACAGGGTTTAAATAACCAACACTTTTTTTTTTTACTACTATACTATCTTCTTTAATATAACCGTATTCTAAACACTTATTATTATATTCTTTCAACTTTAAATTAAACAAATCTATTATATTATGTAAAGAATTTAACTCTTCAATTCTAACAGAAATGTTAATATTTAATCGAATACTGTCGAATAAACTCATACTTATTATTAAGTTACACATTCTAAATCAATTTTATTTATATATATCTATTTTTATCCATTCATCATTTATATCTTTAAAATCCATATTATCTATTTCAATATATACCATTTTATCATCACCTTTTTTCATATCTTTTGTATATATATAACTTAATACATATATTAATACATTATAAGTATCATAACCTATTCTAAATCCTTGATAGTATAAAAAAAGATAATATATATAATAATAATATTTGTAGAAATAATATACATAATATATCATTATATTATCTAGATTTATTTTTTTCTAATAAATATATATGACTAATTGTTCTAAAATAAAAAAAAGCACTTGTAATTTACATTCCTCATGTTATTGGGATAAAACGTGTAAAACTATACCATTAATGAAATTATATAATTCTATTGTTAAATTAGCAGCCAGTCATAAAGTTCAATTTACTGATATTACTAAAAAGTTTGCTACACTAAAAAAATTATTTCAAAAGAAACTTACTAATATTAATAAAAAATATAGTAAATCTAAGAAAACTACTACTAATATAAAAGAATTAGAAAAAAACACATTAAAACTAATAAATAAAACTAAACATACTTATAACAGTAAAATTAATAAACTTTTAAAGAAATTACATATATTTAATAAAACTAATGATATTTATATTAAACTAATGTCTTCTATTAACATTAATTTCAATAAATATGATGTTAATATTAACAAAATAAAAAGTGAAATCTCGAATATAGTTTCAGTTATTGATAGTTTTAACAAAGAACGTAATTCAACTAGTTTCAGTAGAATAAAAACACTATTATTAAATAATATAGAAAAACTAATAAAACGCCAAGAAACACTTTATAATAAACTAAATTTACCACTCATTACCCCTCAATCTAATCCAAAATTAACTAATACAGACATACCAAATTATCAAAAAACTATAACAGAACTATTTAAAATTATTAATAAGAATAATGTATTATTAGCAAATCTAAATAACACTATTATGGAAAAAACTACACATTTAAATATAGTATCTAGTAAAAAACAATCTATTATTAAAAATTCAAAAAAAATAAAAAAATTACTCCAAAATATTAAACCTATAATAATAGAATATAAACACAAATTAGAATCATTGCAATCATCATCAGAATTGGATAATAAATTATATACTGAAATATCAAAAGAATTAGAAAAAGAACGCAATAATTCTAATAAACAAAAAAAACACTTGCATAAACTATCAGCTGAATTAAAAACATTAAAAGAAACACAACAAACACTTTTATCAGAAATTACAACACTTGAAAATTTTAAAGAGACTACTAGTAACACAACCGATTTATTAAACATAGAATTAACAAAAAATTTACAAACAATTCACAACTTAACTTCTGAATTAGAAGAAACACGAACTACATTAGATACAACCGTAACTGAAAATGAAGACATCAAAAAACAAGTTCAATCATTACAACAACTTACAGAAAATGAATCAGTCTTAAATAATCTATCAGACGAATTAGAAACTTTGAAAACTTCATATTCCTCATTACAGAAAACTAAAGAAGAACTAACAAAAGATAATGCTGTAAAAGAAGAAACTATATCTAGATTAAATTCATCAAAAGAATCTTTAACAAAAGCTTTTACACAAGAAGAAGAAATATCAAAACAATATTTAGATAAAATAACATTATTAGAAAAAACTATTGAAGAATATAAATCTATTTCACAAAACAAATCTGAATCTAAATCTAAATCTAAATCTTTCTCTTGGTTCTCCGGTGGAAAATCTAACATAACTTCCTACAAAGATAACTCAGCACACTTACTTAATACATTTATTAAACACAAACTAGATTTACAACACCTACTAAACCGCCATCTCACCCTTTAAGTCAGCTGGATGTGCCTTATATCCAACCAACTGTATATCTTCATAATTAAATGATTCCAATTTATCATATTTTTTTTTCACTAATAATGTAGGAAATGGATATGAATCTCGTAACAACATTTTCTCACACAACTCTATATGATTTTTATATATATGAGCATCTCCACATACTACTGTTAATACACCCGGAGATAATTTAATACTATTTAAATTACATATTAAGTGCATAAATAATGCCCCTGTTATAGTATTCCAATTATTTGCTAAAAACACATCAGAAGACCGCAAATATATCTGCAAATCTAAACGCTTATTTTTTGTATCCACATAAAACTGATATTGATGTAAACAACTTGGTAATGCAGCTTTATTCATAGTCTTAGGATTCCACAAATTTATCAATATTCTACGACTATGTGGATTATTCTTAATTTCATTCAAAACATATTCTAATTGATCAAATCCTTCATTTTTACCATATTTTGTTTTACAATTTACATATTTTCCTCCATAATGTCTCATGTTAAATCCATAGGTTTCACCCATATCTCCCTCCGGATAATCCTTTAAACCACGCCCATCCAAAAATTCACGAGTTGTATTACCATCCCATATATGCACTTTCTTCTCATTCAATATTTTATTATCAGTTTCTCCTCTTATATATAACATTAATTCCTCGAAAATTCCCTTCATAAATGCCCTTTTTAAAGTACACGCTGGAAAGTTACCATTACTTAAATCATATTTCATCATAAAAGGTGCAAATATACTCAATGTTCCTACACCGGTTCTATCTTCTCTTGATTGCCCATTATCCAATATATTCCTTATTAAATTTTTATATTGGTGTTCTTCCCTATTTATATATATATCTTTATGTTCCAATTCTTTCAATTTTTCTTTATTCTGATACACTAAATATCTAAAAGTCATTCCTGATTCTTCTTTAAAATTACTAGCCTTTGTCATTTTATACACCTCTTTATTTAATTCAGGAAAAAATTTATCACATAATATATTACTATATAACTCTGTAACATATATATTATTTACCATACTTTCATAATTATCCAATACATATTTATATATTTGTTCACCTCCTATTATATATATATTTGTATATATATCTTCCATACTTATATATTCTAACATATTTTCCAAACTACTTCCTATATAATCAACTTTATCCGAATCCTCAAATCGCTTTTTTGATGACAACACCATATTTATTCGACCTGATAAAGGTCTATGCTCTTTTGGTAAAGATAACCAAGTATTTCTACCCATTATTACTATATTTTTCCTTTCATCGTTTGATGATGTTGTTATAAATCTAAAATGTCGCAAATCATCACGAATTCTCCAAGGTATACTACCCGATTTACCTATTCCATTTTTATTACAATAGCATACTATTATATTTAAATCCATAATAATATTTATTATTTTTATATCTAAATATATTATTATTTTATTAATATATTATATATGGATACACCTATTTTATATCCTTCATTAGATAATCCTAATTTTATAGAAGAAATAACAAATCACCCCGAATTTATTAATTTTATGAATAATTCAGAACCCATTAATCTAAAAAAATTAAAAAAAACAGCAAGTATTAATTGTACTAGTGTAGACCAATTTGTATATAAAAAAATACAACTATTTGTATCACATTTTATATCATTAAATACCCCTTATAATAGCGTTTTATTATACCACGGCGTCGGTGTAGGTAAAACTTGCTCTTCATTATTAATTACTGATAATTTTCGTGATTATGTAAAAAAACACAAGAAAAAAATTTATATACTTACTAAAACATCTGTTCAAGCAGATTATAAAAAAGAATTATTCAATTCTAATAAAGAAGATAATAAACTTAATAAAAACTCATTCTTTTGTTTATCTGATAAATATTTAGATGAATATAATGAATTTTTACATAACAATCCAAATATTACTAATCCTAAGAAAAAATTTCTAAATAGTATTGTTAATGAATACTATGAAATATATGGATACACCGAATTTACTAATCGTTTTAAATATATAAAAGATTTTGACGAAATTACTAAAAATAAAGAAATTCATAAATATTTTTCTAATTCTGTTTTTGTTATTGACGAAGTCCATAATTTACGCGATGAATCACAAGAACTCAATGAAGATGGAACAAAAGCTTCTTCTAAAAGCAATAAAGAATCCAGAGAATTTATATACGATATTATTAATTCATTAAAAGAACCTATTAAACTTATATTATTATCAGCAACACCTATGTATGACAAATTTGATGAAATACAATTTATTATTAACCTCTTATTAGCAAATGAAAAAAAGGATTCCATAGATTTATCCACAATTAGAAATTATATCGAAGATACTTCTAATGTTGATTTACGTAATACTATTATTGAAAAAACACGTGGATTAATATCATATATAAAAGGAAATGATCCCACTATATTTCCTAAAATATTACAACCTGATGAATCCATAGATGTTACATTTACGGATGAAACTAAACGCTTATTAACAAAATTTAATGTTGTTCCTTCTATTATGTCTGATTATCAAAAAAAAATGTATTTATCTATTAATAATGCTGAAAAGGTAAATAAAGATGATCTAAAAAAAAAATTTTCAAATATAGTTTTTCCCTTAAAAGATAAAGATGGTGAAACAACTTTACAAAATATGTATAAATTTTTTGAATTATTTAAAAAAGATAATAATGTATATTCCATAGAAGATGATAAAGAAGATGTTGTTAATGAATTTTTAGATAATATAGATAAGTATTCTGCAAAAATCCATACTATTATTAATAATATTACTTCGTGTAAAGGTAAAGTATTTTTATATTCTAGATTTGTTGATGCAGATAATGGTGGTAGCATATTATTATCTATAATACTAGAAAAGTATGGTTTTCATAAAAAACACTATAATAGTAAAACAAAACAACTAGGTGTTAAAAATATGCTATCAACCAAAATTAATGAAAATGTTATTGGACACTATATAAGAACTGATGGTACTACTGGTAAAGATACATTTGATGAATATATTAAACATTTTAACGCAGAAGATAACATAAATGGTGAACAGATTAAAATTATTATTGGTGGCACAAATATGATGGAGGGTGTAAGTCTTTTTAATGTAAGAGAATGTCATATTTTAGATCCTTGGTATAATTTATCACGTAATGAACAAATTGTAGGAAGAGCAGTCCGTAGTTGTTCTCATAAATTATTACCATTTAATAAACAAAATGTGACTGTTTTTAATCATGTTGCTATTACTGAACCAATTGATACTATTAGTATTAAAGAAAACAATACATATTATATTAAATATAGAGAACATAAAACTAATCCTTATGATAATGATATAAGAACTATTCAATTAGCTTGTGAAAAAAATGATAGTATAAAAACTATTGAATATTTACTAAAACGTAATTCAATAGATTGTGAACTCAATAAATCTATTAATTTCTTAAATTCCATATACTATAAAAAAATTAGTGAAGACGATAAACTTATACCAATTATAAACTCAAAAAATAATACAAAATTTATTTCATATAACTATACTGACGGTTCAATAGAATGTGAATATCAAGAATGTGATTATACATGTTTTACAGAACCTTTAGAAATAAATAAATATGATAATATTAGAAAATCAACTGTTTTTAATAAATTAACTATCAAAAATATTAAATTCTATATTAAAACTATATACAATAGATACAATAAAATATATTTTACATATGATTATTTATATACACATTCAAAAAATTATGATAGTTCTATTGACGAAATAATGTTTAAAATAGCATTACAAGAACTTGTTCTTAAAAAAGAACTCTTTTATAATAGATTTAACAATCTCGGTTTTATTACACTAAATGGTTCATATTTTGTCTTTAAACAACATACTAATATAAAACACAATATTCCAATAGAATACCATACCACTCCATACAATATTAATTTTGATGATATTCCCCATAGTTTTTATACATTATATAATATAAGTCTAAATAAACCTACTCCTACTAAGTCTCTTTTTACCCCTTTTACTAATACTACTACAAATCCACCTGGTCCACCAAAAACATCTACTTCTAAAAAAAAGACATTAACAAATATGTTAAATACTTTATATGATAAATGTATTGAATCAGGTATAATAGAATCACTTAATAATGATATGTTTAAAATATATTCAAGTCTATATGACACTTTTAATATCAAGTCAACTAAATTTGTAGTTCCTAATATGATTGATAATATTGCAACATTTCAGGATTTCAAACTATTAGAAAATAATTTATATGATATTTTACAAGAGTTTTTAAAATTCCCTGACATAGAGTATCCTAATAAAAATATATTTTTAGAAAAATACTATAAAATAAGCTGTTTAATACCATTTATATTTAATTATAATAGCATTATAGTAGAATATTTAAAATGTATATTTTATAGAAAAAAATTTATACAACCTTCAGATAACACAAATCTTAATAATGTAGAAACATTTATCTATGAATATTATGAACATTTATTAGAATATCCTATTAATAGTGATGATCCATTAGTATTTAAATTTATTAATTACCCTAAAAATGAATCTGAACAATATTTATATTCAAGAGATGGCCCACTACCCCCGGCAAAATCTGCAATCCCACTTCGTTTTATATTTTACGAATATAATACCACTACTAAAGAATGGTATGAACATACTGAAAACTTTAAATCAAATAAACATGAATTTTCCTCTAAAAATAAATCTTCTAAACAATTTATATCACATACTTTAACAAGTGCTAACAAGAGTTTAGAAAAAATACGTTTTATAATTCAACATACAAAAATTAATGAATCTCAATTACAAAATATTAAAAATACATTTAAATACAATAAATATACAAGTCATAAAAAAGGTTATTTCATATATAGTGGTAATCCAGCTCATCCATATGATGATCATGACGATTTTGTAGCAAGCAAACTATCTAATATTATTGGATATATTTCTACTGAAATGACTGCTACAAATGAAAATTTATATAATACATCCCGTTTATATTATCAATGTGGTATTATATATTCTAGTATAAGAGGTAATAAAAATATTTACTTTAAATCAGTCATCTCTATTGAAAATACAGGTTTAAAAACAGACGGTATAAAGCAACTTAGTCAACAAAGATTACATTATATGTATTGTTTATTAGATGAAATTAAAGAACTAAATTGTACCATTTTATTAAAAATTATTACAAAAAAAACAGACATAGATGATATATTTAATACTATAAATGAAACTACACGTTTGCCTTATAAATATGATTTTATAAACTTCTTACATTTTGATTATACAACACAACCTATTATTTTAACAAAAGAAATATATGATAATTTAAAAGAACTCTTAAGAAACCTTGGAATTGATATTGATGAATTAGATGTTATTAATGAACGTATACAAGATAATATGTATAGATTATATACGTATATTAATTATATTGAAGCTATTGTAGAAAAACACAAATCAAACGATGGTAATATTTCTAAATTATTCTTATATTTACTATATGATTTAGAAACTTATAATATAGATATTAGTAATGAACACTATAGTTTTTATAATAAAAAATGGTTATTTACATTAACACAAAGCAGCATATTCCATAAAGGTAATTTAGGTGTTGAAACTATGGGTAGTTCTAGTTATGATACAGCAACAACACAGATAATTGCCGATAGCACAAGTTTTACGCAAAATATTCTTACACGAAAAATGGTATTTGATAATAGTCTTGTAAATAGAAGTTTAGACAAAGACAAATTTATTTAGACAAATTTATCCATATACATATTTATACAATTCTTCCACTAATTCATCATCTAGATTACTATTCAATTCTTCTTTTTTTTTATATATACTTTTATACATTATTACTGCCTGTTCAAATATATCACGCAACATTACTACATCATTCATAGCTCTATGTGCATTCTTATATTCCATTCCAAAATATTCACATAATGATTTTAAGGAATAATATTTATAATCTGGTAGCAATTTCTTATACAAGTCAATTGTATCAATTATTTTACAATTTATATAAAAATGATTCATCAAAAACTTCATATCAAACCTTATTCCATTGTGTGCTACCAAATAAACATTTTTATTACTAAAATCAAACCAAGTATTTATATTACTATGTAATTGTTCCATATTAGAACGATATTTCAACATTTTATTATTTATTCCTGTTATTTGAATAATTTTATCAGACACTATACAGTTTGGATTTATTAATCTATCATATTCATTACCATTATTATCAATTGCCGCAATTTCAATTATTTTATCAGTTGTTGAATCCAATCCAGTTGTTTCTAAATCAAAATAAATTACTCTGTTCTTCATTCTATTTATTATATCATAAATTTTCAATTTTATATATTTATATTGTTCTATTTACATAACATATTATTTAAATTATTTTTATGGTTTATAAATAAATATTAAAATTCTATTATATACCATTTATATTGGTCTGGATTTGTCCCAGTAAAATAATTAGAACCTGTATAATCAGTATCTATATCATATGTCTTTGTTGTAGAATTATAAGTGACGGGTGAATTGAAAGTCCATTGGGTGACAGTGTCCACATTTTTGTGAACGTCTAAAGTAAGTTTAATAATTCCATCATCATCTTCAAACGCTTTAAAAAGTCCGGGTTGATTTAAAGGCTTTATACCATCTGTGAGTGAGTGCGCACCCGTAAATTCTCCATCAAAATAAAAACTGTTATCATTATCACCAGTAGAAATTAAACAGGCGGCATAACCTCCATGATACTGACCCGGAAGGTCAGTACCTCCAATGTGGGGTTTTGGTCTGCCTCGCCACGACGTACTGAGTTTATTAGAATAGTAGTATCTATACTCATTTGGTATACTATTTATTGGTAATAATAAGTCTGAAAAACTATATCGTTTTAAAAATACTGTGGTGTACGGGATTGACGATGTTTGGTGTGAGGGATATGCGTAGTCTAAGTTGCCTTCTGTATCAAATTGATAATCTTCATGAGCTTTTAAAAATTTATTATAGTGTTTATTATATAAAGCAAAATATGAAGCAGCTGGGGGTGAATAAATATACCCAAATAATAAATTTGTGTTAGAAATTGTACTCATGTGATTTAAACCTATATATGGTAGTAATAATGTTATGTTATAAGTCTCAGTTACATAATGTGCACCATCAAAACATCTAAACGTTACTGAATCTGTATCTCCTGCATTAGCACCAGTTACTAGTGTAAATACATTTTCATTTTGTGTAATCGATTGAAGAGCGGGAGACTGTGAACTAGTATACTGATGATCATATGTAATTGTAAAGCCTTCCGGATCATTTGCGGTATTTGTAAATACATAGGTTGTGCTGATTATTAATGATATATTGTTGTTAATATTAGTAACTGCTGGTTCAGGATTTATAGTTATAGTTAATGTGGGTATTATATTGCTAATTGTAGCTACTTTATACCAACCTTGTGGTGTCTTAACATACATAATATTGTCGCTATTAGTTACCGCAAGACTACCAATTTGTGCTGTGGAAGATAACGCATCAGAGTCAGTTACAAATTCAACACCACCACCAACACCCCATTCCAATTTACCTGTGCTTGTAGACTTCAGTGTTTGACCACTAGTTCCTTCAGCTCCATTAGAATCTAATATTTTATCTTTTACTTGTAATTTATTACTAACAAGCGTATCCGTTACATTTATATTTTGTGCTACTTCTACATTTCCACTAATATTTAAATTTTTACTTATTATATCTACTTCTTTTA
>CEQY01201444.1_pt1 | contig 10787 bp, 7 predicted proteins | sample 361391 | NCBI WGS metagenome assembly CEQY01 (sample SAMEA2621075, study PRJEB7988) | marine metagenome | isolation source: saline water (ENVO:00002010), including
AACCAAGCATTTGCAGAATTTGGTTTGTTAGGTTTAGCTAGAAAATATAACTCAAACAACAAAGATAAATATTATAAAATAACATCAATATCTCATTTAAAGCGAATAATGGCATCTATAAAAGAAATATATAAGGATGGTACTCTTAGACCAAAATATGGTGAATATTTTAAATCTGAATCTTATTTTTACAAGCTATTGCGTTTAATTAAAACAGGTGGTGGTGATGTTAAAATCACTGAAATATTTAAAAATAATAGAGAATTATTTAATGGTGTAACTAATTCAATCTCTGATATTGACACACATGAAGCTGAAGAGATATACATGAATTATATTGATTCCCAATGTTACAATATTATTACATTTTTACGGTCATTAAGTACGAGTATTACTCCATACACTTCAAATGTTAACACATATTATCAAATGCAAATTATGATGAAAGACGAAGACGAAGATAAATGGAAAGTATATGCTTTTGACAATAATGATGAATTAACAATTGATGCATATAATTTTATAGATCAGCAAATTAATGATATGGGTTTGCCAAAACGAGCAAATGAATATAAAAGATTAAAACAATCTGATCCTAACAAGCCAATAGAATATGGAATATTATTTTGTGATAAAATATACAGTTTAAAATACATTGATAATGATACTAAAATCAATGAATCTATTATTTTTCCCAAAAAAAATATGACTTTACCATTTTCAAAACAAAATGAAAAGGGTGCAATAGTATTTAAAAAAGCATTTGAAATGCTAATAAATGAAACATCAACCAATGAAATAATTAGCATGGGCGATAAACAAACGCAAAATGTCATGTGGTATCATGAGCAAGTGAAAGCACTATATCGAAGACATCTTAAACCGGCCAATGTCCCAGGAAAATTGTTAGGTGTTATATTAGATGAAGAACCATTTAAATCAGATGTTGAAGATTTAAAAAGAATATGCAGATTTAATAACTTACATATTCATAAATTTACTACAAAAAATGATAAGGACAATCAGTATTCACTTAATGGTGTAACTATCATTCCTGATTCCCAACCAAAAATTTCTGGTGAATTTGGTTATGTAAAATTTAAAAAACCTTCAACTGCAAAAGGATACTATACAATACATATAAATGATAATTCTACACCTAAAATTAAATTAGAATTAAAACAAATTATGACAAATACTGAAAAAGAGAACTCGCAACAAAAAATTAAAGAACTAACAAACATAATACAAAAAATGAACTCATGGAAAAAATTAATCAAACAAGGTATAGTGGAAGACAACACTGATATACAAACTAAAAATAATAAGGATACGAAGGAAGTATTAATTGGAGAATTTTGGCAATTAAAGGATAGAGAAAATATAAGTGAAGAAAAATTAAAAAGTATAATGTTAGAAATAACGAGCAGATTTGATAAAAATATAGGAGATATAAACAATTTGATTGAAAAAGGAGAGGGGATTAAAAAAAAATATGATCAAAATAATACATCGACTGATGGCCCAAAAACTGTAACGATAGGTGACAACGATATAAGTCCAGATGAACAAAAATATTCGAAATTAGAAAAAGAAATAAATATACACATAGAAAATAGTAAAAGTGCTTTATCTATACTCAAAAAAAAATTTTATTATGAGGTTAGTAAACAAACGGGAAAGAATTTAATTCCTAGTGAAATGTGGAAAAAAGATGAGTCACAATTAGGGTTTGAAGCCACATCTGTTGCTGATATAAATATATTTTCTAATATGATGAAAGGAATAAAGGGATTATTAAATTCAGAGAATAGTGCATATGCTCATGAAAATGAATTTGTTCCGATGAATGAATGGTATGCGAAAAAAAAAAACGAGATAGATGCTTGGAATGCAGAGGGATTTACACGAAATATTTCGATTAATTTTACAAATAAAAATCTTGATTGTTCAATGATTGAAGTATCTTGGGATCACGAAGTAACAATTCGTTCAAATGAAAAAATTCATAATTTATTTATGTTAAATCAATTTATATATGTATGTTTGTATGGATTATCTACACAATATATCAATAAAAACACAGAAACATCTGACTCTGCAGAAGAATTTAAAAATACAAACGCTGACCGTTATGATGAATTATCAAACATTTGGAAATATTTCGCAGATAATAGCACTCAAGACTATGAAATTAATCTAGGTGATAATAATAATATAAAAATAAGCTATGACAATCTAAAAGAATTATTTGATTATGGTTTTGAATTTTCTGAGATATATCCAAAAAAAGTGAAGGAAGGATATAATGCAATATCAGAACTTAAAGTTGAAACAGAAATTCCTAATTATTCAACAATTATTGATTTTAATATTGAAGCTGATTCTAAACCAAAATCTAATATTTATGATAGAATGGGAAATTTTTATGAAAACCATTTTGACTATATTAAAGAAAAAGTTCGTGAACGACTGAATGATGATAGTGATAGTAAATTTTTTGCAAAATTATATACAATATATACGCGAAGATATGTATGTATAAGTGAAAAGAAATCAGAAAGTCCATCAGTATATTTTGAAGCATGGATATTAGAAGATATGATGGATGGTAAATGGTCGTTAGAATCAATAGTTGAATGGGGAAATAAAGGGCTAGTATTAAATGTAGAGCAAGGAAAAAAAATATTATTATGTTTTAATCATATAATTGCAGCTGATAAAGAGACTACAACTGAAAAACCAAATATCGGTAGAGAAATAATTAATAATTTATCAAATTACAGATTTACGATTGAAGATAAGAAAATATTGACAAATGACAATATTGCACAACACTTTATTTATCAACTAGTCAATGAAATTAAATTTCAGCCTGACAAAGAAAAAGAAAATGCTACATTATCAATTATTAAAGGAGGTGTATGTGTATCATTTGAAAATGAAAATCAAATATTAAAAGGATTTGTCGAAAATATTAAAAAAAAAATACAAGAACGGATCATTGATAAAGTAAATACCAATGACTCTTCGTCTTCGTCCTCGGATTCGGACACCACCTTATCCTCAGGCTCGGACTCGGACTCGTCCTCGGAGTCGGAGTCGTCCTCGGAGTCGGAGTCGGACACCAAACCCAAACGCGGGTTGGGTAATACAGGTTCCGTGGAGAAGACGGCTTCCGGGAGGCGGTCGGCACTCAGGGATGACCAAAGTCAAATATCAAGCCAACCAGGCCGCCAGTTCACTCAAGGGAAAAACCTGGCTCTTTCTAACGATGTGACCCGCCCAAAGCACCCCCATCCTTGGCGGGGGGCTGGGGGGGGCAGGTCGACTTCCTATTTAAGTAAGGGCGGGGGCTCTGATAACCAAGAGACTATATTAAAGTTAATTATGATGATTGTTATATATATGTTTTTTACATTGTTACACGGTAATAATTATATTGATTATGATGTGTTAAGTATTGAACAATTTTTAAAGGCCGCTAAGGATATTGGAAGAAAATTAAAATTAGATAAATACGAAGGATTTAAGGGAGATGAATTACCTAATTATATTAAAGTTGCAAGTGGAAAAGACCAATATTGGGAAAAAATGTGTACAGCGGAGAAGAATGCATTAAGAGATATTGTAATGGGGATTGAAGAGAAAACAGATGTAGAAAATCTATTGAAAAAACGGCAAACATATTGTGCATATTTGAAAGAATTTGAACAAGAGGATGGAGGAAATATAAAAGAGAATTTTATGGATGAGATATTAATTCCGCACATATCAAAATCACGAGAGTGGAAAAATTTAGATGATACAAATGACCGCAAAGAGGCTGGACAGGGTGGGGAAACCGAACGAGCATATAAGTCACAATATAGATATTATTTGTATCAGGATTTAATTAATTATATGAAATATATTACAATCAAGACATTAATGCCGATAAATCACAGATTTGATTGTTTTTTCGACAAATTTTGTTATTTATGTAATGAAGTAATTGAAAATCATAATCAGGATGATTCAATATATTTAAATTCTTTCTTATTAAAAGAAATCATTAAATTCAAATAGATTAATATATTATTTTCATCAAATATATTAATCTTTCTTTTTATCAGCAAGAAATTTTTCCCGCCTTGCTTGTCCTCTATCAGGATTTTTCATATCTTCCGCGGTAAGAATATTATCACCTTCAAACAATTCCTTGCGAACTGCTTCTGTATCAACAATTTCTCCTGCACTCATAAGAGCATTTTCTTGTGTAACCGTGTTAGCAACATTAATAAGTTCACCTTTTTCATTCAGTGTTTGCGTAAGTTTATTGCCACTTACTTTAGCTTTCTCAATATTATCTTTAATTGCATTTTCACGTGTTTGCTTAACGCGTTTTTCAAATTGTTCCTTAGCACTATCTTCGTTCTTCTTTTTCTCATGCATAAGTTTATTAAGTTCATCTTCAAGATATTCTACACGACCAGTTTTATAAGCTTCAGGTTCCCATGGCATCCACATACCAACTGGGCCAACATATACATCATGATTAGGGTCCATTTCACGCAGGAGTTTACACCTTAGCTCAGCTTCCTCCTGCGATGGATATGCCCCACGAATCTTAACACCACGTACACTTGTCTGGAACGTATGTTCTTTCTTAAATTGCTCAGTAAGTCGTTCTTCGTTGTTATCAAGGAAAGTTTTATAATCATCATTAATTGTGGTTTGGGCAAGTTTTTCACCTTCAGTTTTAGCAAATTCCTCAAAATCGGCGACCATTTTATCGAAATTGACATTATATTTAAAGGCAATAAAATTCATAAATTCAGTGAATTTTTGCATATGGTGTTTATAATCCCAGTTTTTGATAAATTCTTCAAATAGATAGTTTGTCTTTTGCTTGAGAACATTTTCGGGGGAAATGAAAGAAACGCATACAAATTTCTGATTTGCAACAGGTTTATCTTCATCAAGTAGGTCAATCAGTTTTTCAGCACCGGACATTATTATATAATTAGAGAGAATATTTAAGCCAAAATAAATATATATTATAATATTATAATGGAGAAAATGCTTGATTTAGGTGAAATCTCTCGGCGTATGATCAAATATGTCATTGAAGGTATCTTTGTTGCTCTTGCTGCTTGGACTATCCCCAAACGTTCTCTTAACATGGAAGAATGTCTTATTTTAGCTCTTGTCGCCTCAGCAACTTTTGCTATTCTTGACACATGGCTACCAGCAATAGGTGCATCTGCCCGTTCTGGTGCAGGATTCGGTATTGGTGCCAACCTTGTTGGTTTCCCCAGTGGTACGCCAATGGCCTTAGCATAAATACTATAATACCATAATACTATAATACTATAATACCATAATACTATAATACTATAATACCATAAATAATTTGTTACGATACATCATAACAAATTATAAAGTAACAATAAATTCCCAATTAAGTTCTTTACAGATATTTTTCCAAATTTCATCTTGTTCAATTCGTTTCTCTCTATCTTTGAGCATTGGAAAGTATGGAAGAAATTTAGTTTCACCTAATAATTCACATAATTTATAAATGGTATAATAGTAGTTTAGGAAATTTACACGTCCATCTGGACAAAATTTAGCATATGGTTTTTGAATATCTAAAAATAGATTGCATAATGTATTTTCTAATTCAGGTGTCATAACAGGTGGTTTAATGCCAAGTTTATCTTTTATAAATGGAATATGTTCATAATATTTGTTAAGACCAAGTCTTTTTAGGATATCTTTAGTATAAGAATTTGTTAATTTATCGATACTGATACGTTCTTTTTTGATTTGTGCAGCAATTTTTTGTATAACTTCATCGGGTATCTGTGTAGTTTCTTTAGCCTGAAATTGTGCGAGAATCTCTCTGAAATGATTAATTCTTTTATATGCATAAAAACAAACTTCTTTAGGAGGTTCTTTATATGAAGGTTTATCACTATCAATAACATGTGCGGTTTGTGCACTACAATTATTACATATGAGTAGACCTTCATTTGCCACAGGAATTAATTCTCCATTATTGCAAATTTTACAGATATCTTTATCTTCAATATAATCATTTATATTGAATCGGGTATTTAGGAGTTTTTGAAAGTACTGTTTAGATATATTGGTAGTTTTATCATTTTTTGTAGGCTGTTCTTTAATATTGAAAAACTTATCAATCACTGTAACATCATTTTGTCCAACAGATAGTGCCTTTTTCTCTTCGAAATATCCAAATACATATTTGGAATTATTTAGCAAATAATCCTGCTTTTGTTTTTTCAAATTTTTAATATCATATCGTAGTTGTTTGATTTTATCGGTAATTTGTATTTTTTCAGCGAATGAAAGTTTATTATTTCTTAAATTTAGCTGCAATAATTCACGTTCTTTAATTAATGATGGAATGGTATATTCATCATTATTAATTATTTTTTTCATTTGTTTTGTATGACACGTATCTAATGTTTGTTTATCATCTTGCATATAAAATAAATTTGACACAATATATTTATATTAATTAAATAATTTATTTAGCTAAATTTTTTTTCTAAACAGGTATTATAAAATGGGTGGAGGACTTATGCAATTAGTCGCTTATGGCGCACAAGACGTATATTTGACGGGTAATCCCCAGATCACTTTCTGGAAGGTTACGTACAGGCGTCACACTAACTTCTCTATGGAGAGTATTGAGCAGACTTTCAATGGCCAGGCTGATTTCGGCCGCCGTGTAACCTGTACTGTCTCCCGTAATGGTGATTTAGCGTACCGCACGTATCTTCAGGTAACTCTTCCTGAGATTTCTACTAATGATGCCAAGAATGCCAGGTGGCTTGACTGCCCCGGTGAGCAGCTTGTCCAGCAGGTTGAGGTTGAGATTGGTGGCCAGCGCATCGACCGTCAGTATGGCGACTGGATGCACATCTGGAACCAGCTTACTCTCACTTCCGAGCAGTCTCGTGGCTACAACAAGATGATTGGTAATACCACTCAGCTTACTTACATTACGGACCCCGATTTCGCTGATATCGATGGTCCCTGTGATGTAGATTCTGCCCCCAACCAGGTCTGCGCCCCCCGCAAGGCCCTTCCCGAGACCACGTTGTATGTACCTCTTCAGTTCTGGTACTGCCGTAATCCCGGTCTTGCTGTACCCCTAATCGCCCTTCAGTACCACGAGGTTAAGATTAATCTTGATCTTCGCCCTATTGATGAGTGCCTATGGGCTGTAAAGGCTTTGAACACTGTAAGTGAAGCCGCTGGCGAGGCTCCTAAATCTACTAACGCTTTCACCAAGTCTATCGTAGCCGCTTCTCTATACGTTGATTACGTATTCCTTGACACTGATGAGCGTAGACGCATGGCCCAGAACCCTCATGAGTACCTCATTGAGCAGCTTCAGTTCACTGGTGATGAGTCTGTTGGTTCTTCTTCTAACAAGATTAAGCTCAACTTCAACCACCCTTGCAAGGAGCTTCTTTGGGTTGTACAGCCCGACGCCCATGTCAACTACTGCGAGTCTATGCGTGCCGGCAAAGACCTTTACAAGTTGCTTGGTGCCCAGCCTTTCAACTACACTGATGCCCTTGACGTACTACCCAACGCCGTCCATGCCTTCGGTGGCCCTGATGCCCTTGAAAACTTCTTGGAAGGCGGTCATGCTTTCATGGATGCTGCCCCTGGTGATGGAGCTGATAGAGGTTTGGAAAATACTTCTACCGACAATATAGGCCACACTTCTATGCATCCATCATTCCTTGGTGATGGCAAGGGTTCTACTGTTTCTGATGCCGGTACCTACGTACTCGCCGAGACTGCCCTTGACATGCACTGCTGGGGTAGCAACCCCGTCGTAACCGCTAAGCTCATGCTTAACGGCCAGGACCGCTTCTCTGAGCGTGAGGGTTCTTACTTCGACCTTGTCCAGCCCTACCAGCACCACACTCGCAACCCCGATGCCGGTATCAACGTATACTCCTTTGCCCTTCGCCCCGAGGAGCACCAGCCCTCTGGCACTTGCAACTTCAGTCGTATTGACAACGCTACTCTTCAGCTTGTCCTTTCTCACAACACTGTCGCTTCTCAGGCCACCGCCAAGGTCCGCGTATACGCTACCAACTACAATGTCCTCCGTGTCATGAGTGGCATGGGCGGTCTCGCTTATAGCAATTAGATATTTTTTAAAATATATATATTCCTGACAAATTGATTTAAAAACATATTATAAAGTAAATTATAATATGTTAAGTGATAATGAGGAAATTATAAGTAATGATAATGGTGTATATATTCGCGCAGGGAAATTTGCAGGAAATTATAGAAATTTTTGCTATCTTATTAAAAATACAGAAACATTAGAAGAATATTATAAGATGAGTTGTAACGAAACAAATACAGTATATGCATTGTTATCAAAAGAAGATGTCAATATTATAAAAAATTACAAACCATATCAAATGATATGGACATTACATGCTCAAACAGGATATATTTATGGATTGTTGCCAGATAATAAAAAATATACTTTACATTCATTTATTATGAATAATAAAGAAGATGGTTATGAAAAATGCAAAAATCTTTCAATTGACCATATTAATCGTAATAAATTAGATAATCGTCGGGAAAATTTGCGTCTTGTTAATCAAAGCATACAAAATGCAAACAGAAGCAAACTTACTAGAAAACATAATGCTGTCCAATTACCCGAAGGTCTTACACAGGATATGATGCCAAAATATATTAATTACAATAGAGAATGTTATGATAAAGAAAAACAACGATTTCGTGAATTCTTCCGGATTGAAAAACATCCAAAACAAACCAAAGTTATTTCTGGTTCAAAATCAGCCAAACTAACAATTGCTCAAAAATTGGATGATATTAAGAAGCGACTATATAATTTAGAAAATGATATAGTTGAAGAAGCTAAACAATTGCCGAAATATTATAGTTATAGAACAATGCGTGATATGCAACATCTAGCATATGAATGCAGACACGATGGTCTGCGGAAAAGCTTTATTATGAAATTAAAGCCAGATGTCCCAATTGAAGAAGAGTTGGTGCGTTTTAATACAGGATTGTATAAAAAATATCCTGAACTTAACGTTTGCGAGTCCCCTTCTTAGGTGAATTACGGCGTGTTTTTTTATCTGCACACATTTTCACAATTTGGTCACAACGTAAATATTTACATTTTTCTTTAGAAAGTTTTTTCATTAATTTTTTGCAACAATCAGTAATCATTTTACAACGCATTTTATAGTCACTCATCATCCCAGAACTTACACATTCGCCATTGCAACAGCATGTACATATACATTCACATAGTTTTTCCAAAACTATGCAACATTTTGCAAATTTACATAGTTCTTCACAACAATCTTTATTATCAACCATTTCATCTAAAATGCGGTTAATATTTTTATGACAACACTCACCTAATACTAGGCAATGTTTGCGCATCGGGTATAACTCTTTTCCTTTGATCATATAAATATGAAAATATTTAAATAATCTTAAAAACTAAATTTCGTTCGTTATCAATAATATCGGGTAATCTGATATTATTGTTAAATTGTGCAATTTCATGTAAAATATCTTTTTCTGGTGAATTTGAAAATCCACGTTCAATAGATTGTTCTGGCGACCAGCATTCTACAATCAAAATGCTACCAGTTCCCATATTATTTATAAGATTTTTGGCACCACGTAATACTTTTGACTCCCATCCTTCCACATCGATATGTGCAATTATATTCTCTCTATTTTCTAGTTTTAAATCATCCAAACATATTGTCCCAATCTTTCCAACATTAGATTCAATAAACGCACAGCAACCAAGACGTGAATCCCAATCACCATATGCATTTGCATAACCACCAGATATATCACCAACACATATGTTATGTACTTTAATTGGGAGTTTATTTACTTTAGCAATGTTTTTGATATAACGACATTTACGTGAATTTGGCTCAAATACAAGAAACTTAATATCATCTCGTCCATTTTTCTTTGCATATAACGCCAAAGTTAGAGAACTGTCACCATAGTGTGCACCAATGTCTAAATAAATACCGTTAATAGGCATATTTAAAAGTATCCCCGCTTCATATTCTTTATGTTTTTGACAACGAAGTAATTGGTTGTCTGGGAAATCGTTCCACCCGTGTAAAGTGTGACCAAATACAGTCTGCATAACATATACATATCAAAACTAATATTTATATGGTATTATAATAATACAATTTTTTTGAAAGCACGTGCCAGAAACATTATACCATGAAGCCAATATGTCATAAAATAGCTTGTTATAGCTTGTTGTAAATAATTATTTCCAGCACAGATAGGTGAGCTTACCATAAAAATATTGGTTATAGCACCCTTAAAACTGTCTTCATAACAGATATTAATATAAATTCCAACCAGCATCCATTGAATGAAAGAAAGAAACATAAGAATACAACTGTATTTGCAACCAGACCATACAATATTTTTAAATTTGATATTTATCAAGTTTAGTATATTTTGAGAACACCATTCATAATTGCAAAAGTAACTTGTTAAGAAATCTATAGTACAATATGACTCTTCATTATCACTGTTCAACAATGAGCCAAAATCTTCTGATACATTTGTTCCACAGTCAGACTCGGCAACAGAAACAGGTGGTGATGAACTGCGTGATTCGCTGGAACTAGTACTAGGACCAGAATGTACCTGAGAATGTACCTGAGATTGTACCTGAGATTGTACCTGAGATTGTACCT
>CEQY01009794.1_pt1 | contig 10782 bp, 9 predicted proteins | sample 361391 | NCBI WGS metagenome assembly CEQY01 (sample SAMEA2621075, study PRJEB7988) | marine metagenome | isolation source: saline water (ENVO:00002010), including
CAAGTAGAACTTGTTGGTGAATTTTATGATATGTATGACCAATATACTGGAGACTTTTATGACCAATATACTGGAGACTTTTATGATCAATATACTGGAGACTTTTATGATCAATATACTGTGGTCAAAGATGATGCTTTCTTTGTAAGTTCAAACAACCCTCTACTAATAGCGCAACTTACATCAGATAATGATTTTGGTAATGTTAACGTTGGAGAAACTGGTGTTATTGAAATGACATTATATAATCCGTCAACGGTAGATTTAGAAATTTATGGTATTAGTATGACTAATCCTGAATTTAGTACAAGTGATATCTCTGGAATTAGTGCAGGTGAAACTATTACTAAATTTATTAATTTTAATCCAACATATGATGGTTACCAAGAAAATACAATGACAATTTATTCTGATGATGAATATGATCCTGCTACTGTATTTCAAATTTCAGGTAATGGTGTTGGTATAGAAGGTGACATGAACGGTGACGGTACGCTAAATATCCTAGATATTGTTGCTCTGATTAACTTCGTATTTAATGATAACGATAATCCATTTGCTGATTTAAATGATGATGGTACAGTAAATATTGTCGACGTTGTTATGCTTGTAAACCTTGTATTAAATTGGGGTCTGTAAAGTAAATCTTAAAAATTTAAAAAATGAAACCTCATTAATTTGAAAATTTTAATGAGGTTTTTTTTATTAATAATAATGAAAAAATTAAACTTATTCTCCACTCCTTTGCAGTTACTTGGTATAATATTAATTATAATGGGTATCTCTTGGATGATTTCAAGTGAACCATGGATACTTGATAAATTTGCTAATGAACAACGCTTAAATATGAAATTTGAAAAACTTTTTGAATTTGAAGTAAATAAATCACTTCCAGAATATTTAAAACAAATTTATAAATTTTTTGGTTTATGGGTATTTGTGATAGGTTTGTTTATAGTTAGTTTTTCTAGATCTTTATTTAACAATGATTATAATTTGAAATTAAATTTGTTGGTTTGCACTGGAATATTAGTTTATTTTGGTATGATTCTTGCATATTTCTGGATTCCCTCTTCACATTTTATTTACTTAGGTTGGTTGGCAATAATATGTCATAGCATATCTTTATATGCTTTTGTAAATGACTAAATTAATATAATATGATATTAATAAGACCAATTAAATCAAGTATACTTATAGTTTGGTCAAAATTTAAATCACCTTGCTCTAAATATGAACCTTCGAGAATTATTTCAGCTAAAAGAACTACATCTAATACATTAATTTGACTATCACTATTTATATCGCCAAGTGTAGTTTCATTGTAGAAATCAGATAAATTATATTGAAGGAAAAAATCAATTAGTTCACTACTTGTATGAAAACCCCAATTTTCTTTAAACCAGTCGTGCCCTCCTCCATAAACTTTATAATGTTTAAAAATACTATTAGAGTTGTTATTACTAAAATTATAGATCTCAACATTATTATTTAAATCTTCAATAGATTCAATATTAAATTGATTGTATTCTATCCAAAAGTCTGCTGATTCAAAAACAGTTAATGAACCATCAAAACTTGGAGGATAGTAATCAACAACACTATCTGAAGTTCCGTGAAAATGAATAAAAGGTATTTCCCTGGTAAATTCACATAATTGACCACTACTATTATTAAGCATAAAATTTCCAGTCACTGAACCAAAAGCTGCAATTTTATCTTCTAGTTCACATGCCAATTCATAGGACATGTACCCACCATTTGACATCCCGCAAGCATACACTCTATCAAGATCAATATTAAAATCTTCATTAATTTTATTAATCATTGATTCTATAAAACCTACATCATCAAGATTTGAAAAATCCCAGTAAGTCCCAACATTCCACGAAGTATAACCTATAGAGTTAACTAAACCTTGAGGATATACAACTGCAATCCCCTGTTCATGAGCAAATTGATCCATTTCAGAGTAATATCTTTGGCTTAATGCGCTACTACCAAAACCATGCATATTTATAATTAAAGGGATTGATTCTTCATCTGAAATGTTTTCAGGATATGAGACATAGTAACTTCTTGCTATTAAATCATGGTTTAAACTAAACCACTGTGTATAACTTAAAGATAAAAAAATTAATATGTTTATTATATAGCGCATTTATTCACTTAGTTATTGAGTAAATATCTCCATTATAATCTATTAAGTAAAGTTCATTGTTTTCATCTTGACCAAATGAAGATAGATAAAATTCAGACTTATTCATGGCAGTTAAAAGTTCATCTGTATGATTGATTAAATCCATATTAGAATCATCATTTTTTATACTCCATACTTGCCCAGTACAATAATCGCCAAAAAAATATCTACCATACAATTCTGGTTTATTTGCACCTCTATATACATAACCACCAGTCACACTACATCCATGCATCTCAGGCTGATCCCATCCAACTATTGTTTTAGCATAATTTGCATCACTAGGGTATTCAAAAATTGGCAATTCTGCATTAAAAGAGTTACATTTTTTATTTTCAGCATAACAATGATTACCCTCAAAAATATTCCAACCAAAATTTATTCCTCCTGGATGATTACTTGGCTGAAAATCAATTTCTTCCCAGTCATTTTGGCCAACATCACCTAAATACATGTCTCCATTTTCACTATCAAAAGAAAATCTCCATACATTTCTTAATCCATAATGCCAAATTTCTCCCATAAAATCTTCATGATTATAAAAAGGATTATCAATTGGAATAGAATAAGATTCTTTATCAGTTACATCAATTCTAATGATAGTACCAAATAAATTAGTTAAATCTTGCGCTCTATTTTCTGGATCACCTGCAGAACCACCATCTCCTATGGATACATATAAATAATTATCTGGACCAAATTCTAAAAAGCCACCATTATGGTTCATGTAAGGTTGTTTTAATTCTAATATTTTTTTTTCAGAATTTGGTATAGCTTTGTTATTATGAGTCTTAAACCTTGATATTATCGTATATCCCTCTTGATTTACATAGTTTAAATAAAATGATTTATTTTCTTTGAAGTTTGGATCAAAAGCTAATCCTAATAATCCCCTCTCATCAGCGGGGTACCATGTTTGGTGTACTCTATCAGAAATGTCTAGAAAAGGTTGTTCTTTAATTTTATTATCTTCAATTATTTTAATTAAACCATCTTGTTCTAGAACTAAAAGTGATTTCGATCCAGGTAAACTACAAATATATAAAGGTTGGTTAAAGTCTGATGCAATTAAATTTGCTTCTAATTGACAAATTAGAAGATTAAAAAAAATGGCTATAATTATGATATTCTTATTCATAAGTGATAATATTTTTTTGATATACAACATCATTAAAAATTTACTAAAATTTATAAATAATAAATATTACTATTATTATACTAAATGTAACATAATATTATAATTTAAGGATTAAGAATGGATTTTTTTGAACTAGTTAATAAAAGAAGATCGGTAAGAAAATTTAAAGATGAAAAAGTTCCCAAAGAAGTGATTACTAAATCACTTGATGCAGCATTGCTGGCACCAAATTCTTCAAATTTGCAACCATGGGAATTTTATTGGGTTAAAAATGAACGAAAAAAACTAAAACTAGTTGAAGCATGCTTTTCTCAAAATGCAGCTAAAACAGCACAAGAATTAATTGTTGCTGTATCAAGAATTGATACATGGAAAAGAAATAAAAATTTATTAATGGAAGATTATAAAAAAAGAAATAAACTTTTACCTGTTGTTGATAGATATTACAATAAACTCATTCCTTTATCATATGTTCATGATTCATTTGGATTAGCTGGTATTATAAAGAAGGTTTTTTCTATATTCATTGGAATTGTTGGTATTTTTAAACCAATGCCTAGAGGACCAATATTTAAGTCAGATGTTTTTGAAATTGTTACGAAAACTACTGCATTAGCTTGTCAAAATTTTATGATGGCAGTTGTGGCACAAGGATATGATTCTTGTCCTATGGAAGGATTTGATCACAGTAGAATCAAAAAGTTATTAAATTTAAATAGTAAATCACATGTTGTTATGGTTCTTGCTGTTGGAAAAGGAGACTCAAAAGGTATCTATGGTGAAAGATTTAGAATTGATAACAAATTTGTAATTAAAGAAGTTTAATTTACTTATTTTTGAAATTTTAAAAATTTCATTATTGTTAAAGCGTCAAACCATTGATTAAATAACAATACAAACTGATTTTTATTTTTAGCATTCGTTTTAAAGTTTTTTAATACTTTACTAATATTTTTCTTTTTTATAAACTCAACACTCTTTTTGTTAAGACTGTTCATTAATTTTTGTAATAAAGCTTCATTTGAATCACTCCAATGTAAATCTATTGTATCGATAATTTTTTTTATTTCTAAATATGATTCTTTGGAAAAATTTAAATTTTTAAAATTTTTGTTTTTAAGGTATTCATCCATTCTAAAGCCCGTTCCTAAATACACTCTATTTTCACCCCTTGATGATGGATGTACTAATACCTCTTTAATTTTATGCACTTTAGTATATTTTGCAATAGACTGTAAAAAATAAAAATCTTCTGTTGCTTTTTTTGTATTCATACCTCCAACAGCTATATATGTTTTAGCATTACACACAATGGTAGACCCCATACTAACATAACCGTACGGAGAACCAGTCTTTTGGATATTGTTTGCAATTTCTTTCAAAATTGCTTCATACTTTCTGATTCCTTGTTCAATTATTGAGTTTGAAGATTTTTGATGTCTAAAATTGACAACAGCAGCATTTACTGTATTATGTTTAAATCTATTATCAATTATATCTAAATAATGTTTATTTATAATAGTATCGGCATCTAAAGAACATGTGATACTATTTAAATTTTCTATAAATTTTAATGAAAAATCTAATCCTACTTTTCTAGCTAAACCTACACCAGCTAATTTATCTTCTAACGCATTATAATTAGAAAAACAATCTATTGCAACAAATTCAAAAGAAAATTGCAGTTTAATAAGTTTATTGTATGTTTTTTGATTGTTTTTTTTGACTCTTGCATTTGCATCAACACTATTATTTATAACAATAACAACAAGTGTTTTTTCTAACAATTTGAGTTTTTGGTTATTTATAGAATCTAAAGTTTTAAATAAATAATCATATTCATTATAACATGGAATTACTATAAAAAATTTAAATCTATTTTTTTTGTCTAATTTTCTATGAGGTTCACCTATACATAAAGATTTTTTAATTATGTATTTATGAAGATGAATATCATCATTCATTTCTTATTATAATTATCCAATTATTAAAGAAACAATTAAAATAACATCCATTACATTAAGTATACCATCACCATTCATATCTGAAGCATATTCTTGTCCAGCATCTGGTGTGTCTGATTCCAAAATAAAACTCACAATCATAACAACATCTTGAACATTAATATTTCCGTCTGCATTTATATCACCTGGTTCAGACGCGAGCACATTCAAAGTTACAGGTATTGTACCTTGTCCTCCATTCGATGAAATTTTAATAAATGATGAATACAAATCTGGATTGATATCATACGAGTTAACGGTTACCTCAATAGGACTAGAATTACCCTCTAAAACTTGACCAGAAGTTGGATTTAGTTCTATCCAAGAAGGCCCCTGAGAAATAACAAATCCATGTTGATCATGTATATCATTTTGATTACCTGCACCTGTATCCCCTAAAATTTGTAATGCGTTTAAACCATCTGCATCTTGAATTCCAACTGTTGCACTATATAAACCACTTTCATTATTAGGATCACCCAAAAACTCTTTATAGTTCATATTTATTTCACCGTTCGGATAAAGAACAATTTGAAAACTATAATACATATCATTATAGTCTGTCCACCAATGAGCAACATTGTCAAACCAAACTACTAAACGTTCAGAATTAGAATGATAATAAACCTCACCCGAACAATAATCATTACATTGATCATTTACTGGATTCAAATCATCCCATAGACCAAAAATTGCAGGTCTAGGTGCATCTATTGATGGAATTTCTAAATTATTCCAAGCATTACTGTCCTCACCGAATCCAATCCATCCATTTGCATTAATTATAAACGAACTATATGTATTTCCATAAAATGGAAAATCAAACCCAATATCTAAATTAATACCTGCTTGATCATTTCCTGGAAAATTATATAATATACCTAAATCTGAAATATCAATCCATTCATAGTTAATTGTTTCTTCGTTATCAGAATCAGACCAAAAGTTACCATTACTATCAGGTCCACCTTGTGCATTTGAAAATGGAGATACACCAATAGCATAATTCATTGTTGAACCCTCTTGACCAACATTAGATAAAGTGATTAAATCTGATTGAGAATCTTCTAAAAATATTTCAAAGTTCATATTTTCTGGTGTAAAAGCTAACTCTGCAAAGGGACCACTTATAGGACATGGAATATTATGTTCTTCAAATGCCGAACATATTTCTGCATAAAAAGGTGTACCATTGTTAATATCACCATCATTATCATCAATAATTAACATTTCTTCTAATAAATCAGGAGCAGAATTTGGTCTACCTACTTGTCCAAAATGAAATAAATCATTTGAATGTTCAACTCCTTGTTCATATCCCATAATAGTTATTAAATTTCTTCTCATTTTCCAAAGTGAACCCATTGTAATCTCTCCTAAACAGTGCACAGATCCACCACATTCATTTCCAGGATATTGTCTAGTATTAAGCCCATCTCTCAAACATGTTCCATCACCAAAAAAGCCTAAACCTAAACATGGCGTATTAGTAATTGTCATTGCCCAAAAATCTGCCGTTCCTTCACTAAGTTCTGTTGACCATGGTGCATCATAAGGTTCATATGTAAATTGCATAATACCATGTCCATATTCATGATATACAACATCAGCCATTTGATCTGTTCCAGCACATCCACCACCTTCTGAGAACATATTTATACTTGTATAGTCCCAATATGCATTACATGGCCAATATGGATCTTCAGAACCTATATTTACTCTAGCGGGCATTTCATAATCAGCACCACTTATGTCTGGATTAATAGATTTTAATAAATCATGAATATGATTTGCATGATAATATGTATCTCTTTCACCAGGAATTGAATTATTATTGGTAAAATTAAAATCCTCTGTATTACCTGGAGTAACTATCCTTCTAATTTGTGCGTCTGAGCCATTTTGATTATTTGCATTTAAATAATTACCTTCTAATCTAACGGTTGCAAAGACATTTTCTTCACCAGCTTCAATTGAATAATAACCCTCAGAGTCAGTGTATGTAGAACCATAACCATCAATGGATACTTCCACGTTTTGTAAACCTCTACTTCTCTCTTCACCATATGGCTCATCTTTAACATCTCCAGTAACTCTACCTTCAACAACTAAATCTCTTGCTAGATCAAACTTTTCAAGAATCTCTCCAGTATGTGCATCAACAAAAATTTTCCAGTGATTAACAGGTCTTTTTCCTGTATTAATTTCTTTTATGTGTACATGTAATTCAAGTAGCCAAGAAGCATGATAAGTTGGTTTTTTATCTTTACTTGCCCATATAAATTTCTTAGGTTCATCAAAAACGTAATCTCCTTTTTGTTGAGAAAATTGTACTTCAGTTTTAGCAATATTCAATGCTTGCTGATCATTTAAATGATAATTCGTAGAAACATTTATATCAGGATATCCGTCATGACCAAAAAGTACGATATTTCCTAAACTATTAAATCTAATATCAATCCTAGCATTATGAACAGGTATCCCATTATGAGTTTGATTAAAAGTTATATATCTAATCTTATTACCAAATTCATTTACCCATAGTTCAAGATTTGAATTTTGAATTCCAAAAAAATATTGATTTTCTTCAACAAATTTTCTGGCATATTCCTCTGATAGTTTTTCATTTTGAGTATCAAAAACAAAAGGTATTTTACTTCCAATTACTCTGTGTGGAGTACCATGGTTGTTCCATCTATAAAACCAGTCATTTGCATACTTTTTCTCAAATTGTTCTATTGCTATGTCTTTATTGTATGAATCAACTACCTTAGTTTCCAAAGGTAATGAGATTGAAAAAAGTAATAAAAGTAACGAAATACGTTTCATATGTTAATATCCTTAATTTTTTATATTTATATCTGTAAATATAAATTAATTTAACAAACAAAAACATATTTAATACATATTGAAACATTTATATATTATCATTATGAAAAATAGTATTAAAATTTTATTTGTAATCTTTTTATTTAGCAGTTGTGAAGAAAATGTTGTTGAAGCCATTCATGGATGTTATGATTCTCAAGCATGTAATTATAATCCCAGTGCAACTTACGATAATAATAGTTGTGAATACGAGTCATGCGCTGATTGTTTAGGAATTACGAACGGTGAAGCTCAATTAGATTCATGTAATGTATGTCAAGGAGATGATACTTACTGTTTACCAATAGATTTATCATTAGGAGATATACTTTACAATGAAAATCAAGAATTGATTATTCCTATTTTAATAAATAGTCAACAAAATATAAGTGGTTTTCAATTTAATATTACAGAAAATGATATTATTACTTCTGCTAATGGAGGAATTTCAGAAGAATATGGATTTAATTTATCTATTGATCCTGAAAGTGAAGAATCTTCTAATTTAGTTTTAGGATTTTCTTTTTCTGGAGGTATTATTCCATCTGGGGTAAATGGAATTTTAACTAATTTAACAGTGATTCCTAATGGTCCACAAATTTGTTTTGAAGATGCAAATAACTTCTTTATAAAAACAGTTAATCCAAATATTGAAGTTGATTTAATTCATGACACAGAGGACGGTAATACAGATGGTGTTATACAATATCAAATTAACTTAGGTGACTGCATAACAATTGAAAGATAATTATTCTTTATTGTAATCTTTATCTAAAATACCCTTTTTTTTAAGTTCCTTAATAAGTTTTTCAAGCCTAACAAATGCTATAAAACCAAATATAGCAATTAAAAACCCAATTGTTCCATCCATTTAAATCCTTTCATGATTTTTTAACAGATTTAATCCACTTAGTACAGGGTTTTTTATCGCTGCAATCTTCATATTTCAACTGAATTGTATTATCAACTTCTATAAAATTACCTACAATACCACCTAAAGTAGAAATTCCAAGAATAAAGGTTGCTCCCATTAAAAAAATTTCTCTCTTTGAAAATAACCATGTATCTTCAAAGCCTAATGTACCAATACCTACAATTATCAATCCACCAACAAACATTTTTTCAAATATTGGTCCTGATTTTTTTTTGGAATCATAAATTGTAATTGAATTCAATAAGGTCACATCAATTTGACCATTTATTAAATTCATATCGAATGTTTCAAAAACAAATTTAGATGAATCTGAATTAACGCTAAAAATATCACCTTTTTTTAAATGAAACTCTTTATTGCCTTTTTCAATTGTTACTCCAGAAAAAATACAACTTAGTAATGTTATACAAAATATTAAAAATTTATCGTTCATTTTTTCCTTTTATAAATCATTATCAACCTAAAATAATATCTACAATTAAAATTACATCTAATACATTAATTAATCCATCATCATTTATGTCAGCCACATTTAACCAGTCCTCATTTGGTTCAGTATTTCCTAAAATGAAATCAATTAATACAATTATATCAGTTATGTTGATAATTTCATCATCATTGATATCCCCAGGGATGAGTAAAATAGTATCTAAATAACCTAATACAGTTTCTATAGTTAGTTCAGCAGCATCTTTTGAAACTCTTGTACTTAACTGACCTCCTACATGTATATGGCCACCTAGCATACATGGATTTTCAGAATTTAAACTTGATTGATGATACCACATACCATGATAACCCATAAACTCAGATAAAAATCTACCAGCATCTCCATTTTGATCAACATAACAATTTACAGGTAAATTAGAATTATCTAAAGCTTCCTCTATTAATGTTAGAGGCAAGGCTGTCCCTCTATTATGATTATCAGAAACACTGTCATCTGGTGGTGATGGAGTTGGATATAAAGGAGATGTATAATCTGCATACCAATTAACCCAATTATAAACATTATTTTCAAGTTCCCAGCTATTATTATTGAATCCTCTACTAAATGTTATAATGCCTACCGGTTTAACCTCATCAATGATTCTCCAAAAATCACTTGATGTGTCTTGATAATCAACTTCAAAATCTCCATATCCTTGACCACAATTACTACAATCAGGGGGGTTAAACTCTGGGAAAAAAGAAATAACATCAAAACCTAAATTTTTCCAATTTTCTCCTTCCCAGCCAGTCGGATTTAGTTCTGGCTTTTGACTGAAATGTCTTAACATTTCATTTGTTGGTGGCCAATATCCTGTAACCATTAATACTGGTCTATTTCTTTGGTTGGAAATTTTGTGTTTCATGTTAATAGTTGAATATTTTTTATTTTCAATTGAACTAATTGATTCAATAATAAATGATGATCTCAAATGATTTGATTGATAAAATATAATTATAATTTCATCACCATTCATAACTGAGGGGTAAAAAATTTTTTGATTTAAACTGGTATAAGGCCCAAACAAAACATCCTGACTTTTATCATAAAATGCAATATACGAATCATCCTCAAGTAAAATATCTTTAATTAAAATTTGAAAATTCCCTTGAAATGATGATTTTATTTTTAGATATGAATAGTTACCAT
>CEQY01197956.1_pt1 | contig 10779 bp, 9 predicted proteins | sample 361391 | NCBI WGS metagenome assembly CEQY01 (sample SAMEA2621075, study PRJEB7988) | marine metagenome | isolation source: saline water (ENVO:00002010), including
TACTATTTAAATAATCTGATAAAATAATACATAATGAAAATAAAATCCAAATAAATATTTCTATATTATTATTTTTAATATATGATGTTACATATAATAATACAATATTTAATACCATTTGTAATAATAATAATCCATATGAGATATGAGATTTACTAGAATCAACAGTAGCCTTTAATTCATTATTACTATAATTATTTATTAAGATCATTTCTTGTACATAAATATTTAAATTAATAAATAATCCAAAAATTATTATCAAATTTTTATGATTAAAAATATTAGTTAGTTTCATTTATTTTTTATATATATATAAAAAAGAATAAATTAATTAATACTATTTTATATAAGGAACATTTGGAAAAATAAAATTTAAATTATTAAAATTAATATTAAATTTATTTTTAGTTATTATTATTTGTCTATGATCATGAGAACCTAATATCTCAATCATATTAATGTTATACTTACTTAAATATTCTTTAAAAACATTTAAATTTTTATTTCTATCATTAATAAAAATAGCTTTACAATTTTTTAATAAATTTATAATTTTATTATAACCATTTATATTATTTAAATAAGTAGCAAATACATTTGAAAAAAATATATAATCCATATTTTTATTTAATAAAGTTAATTCAAAAAAATCACCTTTAATAAAATTAAATTCATTACCTAATAATTTATAATATTTTTCCCATTCATCCACTAAATCAAAATTATAAAAATTAAGTTTTATATTATTATAATTTTTGTGAAAATTAAAAAAATATTTAAATGCTAATAATTCAAAACCAGGACCTCCTCCTATACTAGCAACATTTATAGATATACTTTTATCTTTTAACTCTTCAAATATAGAAGGTTGTAATTTATTACCTTTTTCTAAAATAGACCAATTTTCAGTAAAACGTTGAAATGATTTAATTTTTATATAAAAATACATTAAACCTATATGTTTATATTCTTCAATACTCCATGTACCTAATTTTTTTTGTTTTAAATTTATTTTATTATTATAAATTAATGAACCTTCTTTTAAAATTTTATTTTTATTTAAATTTTTATTTTTAATATTTTTTATATTAAGTTGTAACATTTTTTTAATATATTTATAAATTTGTAAAAGTAATTTAAATCCATTTAAATTAGTAAAAAATTTATATTTTTTATGAAAATCAGTGTAATAGACAATATTAGTATCAGTATAATAAATTAATCTATTATTAAAATAAGATTTCATATATAATTTTATATACATTTTTATTTTATAAAATTGAAATTAAAATAGTATAAATAAAAGATAATAATAACTATTATATTATATTATTATGAATTTTAATATTGTTATTGCAAGTGATTTAAATTATGGTTTTGGAAAATATTATAATGAAGAATATACATTACCTTGGTCAAATAAGACTGATATGAAATTTTTTACTAATTTAACAAAAACTACAAAAAATCCATTAAAACAAAATGGTATTATAATGGGTCATAATACATTTAAATCAATTGGAAAACCTTTACCAGATCGTATTAATATTGTATTAAGTAATAATAAAAATTTAGAATTAGATAATATTATAGTTAAAAATAATTTTAATGATTGTTTAAATATAGCTAATATTGAAACATTATTTTTAATAGGCGGAGCTTCATTAATTAATCAATATATTAATCATCCAAAATTAAAATATATTTATTTTAATCATATTCAACAAAATTATAATTGTAATATTACTATTACACCAATATTAAATATTAAATATATTAAAATATTAGAATCTGAAAAAGTAAATAATATAATAATGTATAAATTAGAAAATGAATTATATAAAAATGAATATGACTATTTAGATTTATTAAATAAAATTTTTAAAGATGGCGATAAACGTCAAACACGCAATAGTGTAACTCTATCATTATTTGGAAAATCTTTAAAATTTAATTTAAAAGATCAATTGCCTGTATTAACTACTAAGCGAGTATTTTTACGTGGTATAATTGAAGAATTAATATGGTTTTTAAATGGTAAAACAAATTCAAAATTATTAGAAGATAAAAATATTAATATATGGAAACAAAATACTAGTAAAGAATTTCTAACTAAAATAAATTTAAATTATAATGAAGGAGATATTGGTCAAATGTATGGTTTTAATTGGTGTCATTATGGAGCAAATTATGTAGGTCATGATAAAGATTATACAAATACCGGTTTTAATCAATTAAATTATGTATTAGACCTCTTAAAAAATGATCCATTTTCACGTAGAATACTAATGACTACATTTGATCCAGCAAATGCTGATAAAGGAGTATTATATCCATGTCATGGCATCGTTACACAATTTTATATTAATGAAAAAGATTCAATTAGATATTTATCTTGTGTTATGCATCAGCGTTCAGCTGATATGTTTTTAGGCGTACCTTTTAATATTACATCATATAGTTTATTATGTTATATTATTTGTGAAATATTAAATAATACGACGGAATATACATATAAACCAGATGAATTAATAATTAATTTCGGTGATTGTCATATATATATAGATCATATTGAAGCAATACATACACAAATAATTAGAGAACCTCATCCATTTCCTACAATAGAATTTAAAAGAAAAATAAAAAATTTTAATGAATTAAATTATCATGATATAAACATAATAAATTATGTTTATCATCCAACTATAAAAGCAAATATGGTTGCATAATAAATACATTTTTTTATTTATTTATAAAGTAAAAATTTATCTTTTGGTTTTATACTATATACAAAATTATATATATCACGTGATATTATATCATTAATATATTCACTATAACCAATATAAAAAATATCTTTTACTTTACCTGGTGTTAATATTTTTTCATCTAAAAGCAATTTAGCTTCCTTAATATATATATCTGGTTCTCCAAATTGTAACATATTATATGGATCTATTGAATTAATAAATATTAATGTTTGAGCTAAAATATCAGACATATTATTTATATTTAATATTATTTAATATTTTAATATATTTAATATATATAATTTTCAAATTTCTATATATAAAAAATAAAAGTATTAATATATTAATGGAAAATGATTATGAAATTTTAGGTATTACAGAAAAATCTAATATTCAAGAAATAAGAGAACAATATAAATTATTAATAAAAAAACATCATCCAGATAAAGGAGGTAATCATGATAATTTTATTAAATTAACAAAAGCATATAATAATTTAATAAATAAAAATAACTCTAGTAAATATGAAAATATAATAAAAGATTTATATAATAATGGAATATTTGAAAAATATATAAATTTATTATATAACAATTTTATTTTTAAACATTCTAATAATGATAAAATAATTACGATAAATTATACATTAGAAGAATTATATAATGGATGTATTAAAACAATAAAATATAAACGTAAGATTGCTATTTCTGCAACAGAATTTATTAATGAAGAAAAAATTTTAAATTTAAATATTGATAATACACGATATAATAATGAAAAAATAATATATAAAAAATATGGAAATGGATTTAATTTTGGAAAAGAATATGGTGATTTAATAATAATATTAAATGAATTAGAACATAATATCTTTAAAAGACAAAATTATAATTTAATAACTGAAATTAATTTAACATTAAAAGAAGCTTTAATATCAGGTACAATTATTAAAATACCATTATTAAATAATGAATATTATAACCACACGATAACTAAAATAATAAATATGAATGATTGTGAAATAATAAATAATAAAGGCTTGAAATATGGAAATAAATATGGAAATTTAATAATTAAATATTATGTTAAATTACCTAATTCATTAACTACAGAACAAAAAGAATTAATTAAGAATAATTTTTAATTATTTAAATATCTTCTCCCTTTTAAATTTTGTTTTATTCCACCACCTTTATAATTTTGATAAAAAAAATCATTTACAAAATATAGTTTTCTTTTAGGTGAATAATCATCATCTTCAAATTCTTTAAATAATTCATTATCATCAAAATCGTTCTCATTATAGACTTCAATATTTAACATTTCATCAGTATATTTATCAATATCAGTATATAAATTATCTTTATCCCAATCTGATTTAGATTTTTTATCTTTATTCCAATCTGATTTAGATTTTTTATCTTTATCCCCATCTGATTTAGATTTTTTATCTTTATCCCCATCTGATTTAGATTTTTTATCTTTATCCAAATCTGATTTAGATTTTTTATCTATTAAAGTATTATCTATTTTACTATCTTTAAAAATAGTTTTTTTACTATAAACAATATTTGATATATTTTCAATAATATTATTAAAAATATTATTTATTGTTTCTTCATTTTTTTCATTATATTTAAAAAATTTATCTACTTTATTTGATTGCAAAATAGATTTATAATATTCATATATTTCTTTACTATTTTTTATTTTATTTTCTTTAAAATATTCTGAAGAAAATTTAATATTATAATGAAATGTATATTTATGTGTTTTTAAAGGATTAATAAAACCGACTAATATATAATTTTTATTATTATCTATTTTTTTTAATAATTTACATGTATCTATTTTATCTATATTAGTAAAAAAAGAATTTTCAATATATTCACTAATTTTTATAACAGGTATATTTAAATCTTTACTTAATATATCTCCAATATTATTTAATAATTCTATATTTATTCCTGAAATAAATATAATTATAGATTTATTTTTTTTAATAAAAGCTTCTAATATATTCATCTTATATTATATTATATATATATATAATGTTATGTATATACAATAAATTAATATTAATACTAATACTGATACTAATATTTAATTATTTATTTAAGCTAAAATATAAATATGATAATACAATAGATTATAAATATACTAAAATAATAAATAATATGAAAAATAATAAATGTTCTGAAATTTATTATAATAAAGATTATATGTATTTATAATTATTTATGTTTTTATTTTAAACATTTAATATTAGATATAAATATATATAAAATGAGTGATAATAAAGAATTATTTAATAAATATAAAGAATTTATTGAAATTATAAATGAAAATATAGAAAAAAATATAGAAATAGATGAATCAACCATTTGTGAAAAAACAAAAAATTATTATCAATCAATTTATGATAATAAAAAATTTAAAAAATATTTACTAGAACGACGTGAAAAATTGTTTTATGCAAATAATGTACAATTATTTGATGATATTAATATTAGAAAAGTTTTAGAAAAAGTAGATAACGAAAATAAATTAAAGATTTGGAATTATTTACAATTATTTTATATTATAAATGATAATAAAAATGATAATTTTACTTTAAAATTAATTGAGAATATAGAAAATAATTTAAAATCTGATACAAATCCATTAATAGATGATTTAGTTGAAAATATCCAAAATTTATTAAATGATATAGATATAAATGATAATCCATTACAAAAAATTATTAGTATATCTAAAACATTAGCTGATAAATATAGAGATGATATTCAAGCTGGCAAAATAAGTTTAGATGATATAATGAAATATATTAATAAAAGTATGAATAATGATAATTTTGGAGAAAATATATTTAATAACTTAGATTTATCTGAAGAAAATATTAGTAAAGTTTTTAATAATTTACTAAATAATGAACAGCTAAAATCATTAATTAATTTAGATGGTAATTTAGATAGTAAATTAGATACTAATATAATTGGTAATTTATTTAGTAATTTATTAGAAAATAATATTAAAGATGAAAAATTAGATGAAAAAAAATTAAAACAAATGGAAGAATATTTTAATAATGTGTCTACTGATAATTTAGATAGTAATATTTTAAATATTGATAATGAAGATGATGAAAATGATAATAAGAGTTTAAATAATTTAAGTGAAATGCTATTTTCTCAAATTAATAATATAAAAAATAATATTGATACAAAATTAAGTGAAGAAAATAATGAAGAAGTAGACCCAATTAATATGGAAGAATTAGATAAATTAAAAAATTCATTAATGAATGAATTAACAGATGAGCAACAAACAGAAATTAAAAATTTAACTGAAAATTTATTATCTGGATTTGGATTAAAATAATAATTATAATTCTGCTGCAGATAAAGCAATACTACCATCTTTTTTTCTTTTTATTTTAGGTTTTTTAGGTTTAGTTTCTTTTTTCTTTCTAGTTTTTTTAGTTATATCTTTTTTTACTTTATTTATAATTTCTAAATCATTTTTAAAAATAATATTTTTATTATTATTTTTTAAATCTTTTTCATTTTCTTTTTCTTGTTTTTTATTTTCTTTATCTTTTATTAAAAATTTTTCAAATATTAATTTTTCAGCAATTTTACATCTATCATCTTCATTATTTAAATCATAATTATCTAATTCTAATTCATTAAAACCATCTATTTTTTCAATGATTAAACTATAAAATTGCGAAGCAGGATTCATAATTTGATTAGTTAAATACCAATTATAATCTATATCTAATTGTTGTTCTATAATATATTCAGGATGTTCTACTCTATCACCTTGAATAATATTGACATTATCATTTCCAAATTTAATAAATATATCATGTAATTTTAATTTTATTTCATCATTACTAATTGTTTCTTGGTATGGTTCTATTTTTTCTAAAAATTTATAAAACTCCTTATAAATTTTATCATAAATATTTTTTGGTAAAATATTATTTATCTCTTCTTGATAACCTAATAATAATCTAAATTCATCAATTAAGTCTATATCTTTTTCATTTCCTTTAAACTTCTCATAAAATTCTTTAATATTAACAATATTAATTTTTTTAAATTCTTTAATAGAATTTTCAAGTAATATATTATTCTTTTTTATTTTGTCACTTAATATTTTTTTATCATCTATAATAATTGCTACATAAGGTATTCTATCATTAGTATTAGGAGCATTTCCATGATCTCTTTCTGTAATTCTATCAGCTAAACATACATGTGGTATCCTACTTCTATCAGCATAAGTAGCTTTTAATGTTTTAGATGTAATAAAATATTTAATTGGATAGTTACCATTTAATAATTTATTAAGACATTCATCCATATATATAATAGATTTTGGAATATTAATTTCATTCAATAATATATCAACAATGCCACCAATAATTTCTTTAACTATTGGTGCATTATCTCTACGTTTTAGTACAATTCCCATACTATTTTGTTTAAATTTATTATAATCAAATTCATATTTATTACCAACATAACGCTTTTTAGAAAAGATAGCAAAGGGATAAAAAGTTTTCTCATATTCTAAATCATGTGGAAATTCTAATTTAGATTTAATTAAGTCACCCGCTACTAACCCTAAATCAATAGCAAATTCTAAAATATCACTATCTTTATATTTTTCATTTGTTGTTTTATCTATAAAATTAAAATTTATAAATACAGAATCTGTATCACCATATACTGTTTTTACATATAAATCATTTTCTGATTTTGAATAAATATTACAATTATCTAATATTTTATTAATACTAGCTAATATTTTTTCTTTTTTTTCTTTATTTTTATATATACTATCTTTTAATTCTTTTTTAAAAATAGCATTTAATTTTCTTTTATTTTTTTGATGCTTATATATATTATTAACTATTACAGGAAAGTCATTTTCCATATAATCTCTTGCTAATTCTAACATATATCTACCAGTTGCAGTAGTTGAAGCTGCAATATGTTTTTTATAAATTGTACTAAAACTAGAACCAATTTGACCGTATAATGAATTAGCAGATAATTTAAAAGCTAATTGCTGACCGTCTAAAATAGAGTTTTTAAAAGGATCTTTTTCTTGTTTCATTTGTTTTTTTACTGCTTTTCTTTGAGATAATAAGTGATCTAAAATAGTTGGCATTAATCCTAAACTACCATCTTTCTTTTGTGCAAATCTACAGGTAGTTTCTGTTTTATCACTATTTGTAAAAGTAATATTTCGATAAATATAATCAGATAAGTTATCATATTCTCCACCAATATCTACAAACATTTCATGTGATAAATTTCTATGAATCATTGAACTTGGATATAATGATGCATAATCTAAAACTGCAATAGGATCTTCATAAAATCCAATATCAGGAGGAAATACAATAGCACCTTCATAACCTTGATCTTTTTTATTCTCAAGAACAGGCATTAAATAATTTTGTTCGCGACAGAATTTTGCTACTAAACTAGTTATTTTAATACCTTGTCCTCTTAAAAAAATATATGATAAAGGTACGCTACATACATTAGCCATAGCAATATTATTAATTAAAATGCATAATTTTTCCATTAATTTGTTACAAAGAATACAATCCTGAATACAATATTCTGCAACTAATTTTCTGTCAGCAGAAGAACCTTCTTGTAATCTAAAAATATCATTTGGTTTTATATCATCTTTAACTAAACCCCAATTCCAATTTTTACTATTATTAAAATCATTACTAATAAATACATGATCTATTGTTATAACATCTTGATCAATTTTAATAATTTTTAATTTAATTCCATTTTCATAATATTCTGTATCAAATTTACCACGAGGTACTGATAATTTAATAAAATTACCAACAATAATATCATCTACATTTGTAATTTTTAATTCTGTTTTCTTAGCTCTTTTTTTTATTTTTTTTTCTAATATTTTACCATTAATAAATTCTTCGGCAACAGAATCTAATTTATATGAATCTAAATTATAATCTCGTTGTACTACTTTCATTAAGTCTATTTGTACTCTACCAACCATATTAAAATAGTATAATTTATTATCACCTAATGCAGAAGATGATAATGATTTTTCAATAAACTTGTAAGATTTATCTTGTCTAGCTAATTTTGCTACTTCATCATCTAATCCTAATTTTATAGCTCTATCATATATATATTTTTCATCAAAACCAAATATATTCCATCCTGTAATAATATCAGGATCTTGATTTAATACCATTTTACACCATTCAGATATAAGTTGTTTTTCATCACGACAACTAATTACATCAACTCCCTCTATTGGATCACATGAATTTAAGGTAATCATACTTTTGTAATAACATTTTTTATTACCTAATCTATTAAATGTACTACCAATCTGAATAATTTTATCACCATCTCTACACGCTTGTGGGAATCCTCCATCACAACTAGTACATTCTATATCAAAAGACATAATACTAAAATCATGAATTTCTATTTTATCATATGGTTTTATATTTTTATAACTAGTTTTAATACAAATATCTGAATTAGAATTAATATCTAACTCTTCATAATCATCTATAATAATCCATCCAGTTGATTTAATATTAGTATGATGCATCATTCTAAGGATTGGTTCAATATTAGATTCATATAAATTTAATTTAATTGGACTATTATTATTTATTCCTGATATTTTTACTGCATTTTTTAATTTGTATGCAGCTTGAGACATAGAATAACTAGTATTAAATATTAATCGTAAAAACTTAAAATTTTTTTCAGCAGTAAATCCATATAATTTATGTTTATCAATAATATCACATTTTATTAAATTATAATATATTTTATATCCTAAGAGTGATTTCATTGAATCCTTTAATTTTTTAATATCATTATTAGATTTAAAAATTTCTTCATTTAATTCAATGAAAAAATAAGGTGTAAAATTAGTGACTGTTATAAATATAGATTCATTATTTATAGTTTTACCATATAATTCAATATTTAATTTAGATTTGTCATCTTCTTTATCATATTTATCTACTTTATTCCAATCTAATATATTTACAATTAAATCGTCGTCCATAATTAGTTATTATAATATTAATATTAATATTAATATTAATTTAAGTATATTCAAAATCAATTTTATTAACTAATATATATGTATAAATTAGTACATCCTTTTGAGTATGATATGATTTATAATACTGATAAAAAAACTGCTATAAAAAAAATATTAAAAGATATTAAATATTTTGATAATAATTTAAAAATAAGTATTATTGATATAAAGACAGGTAAAACATATAGTTATATTATAAGTAAAAGTTTGAAATTATAAATATTTATTATTTATAATTTAATATATCAAAATATAAAAAATAGTTATGGAACATGGACTATCTGGGCTAGAGAATTTAGGTAATACATGTTATTTAAATTCTATATTACAAATATTAAGTAATACAAAAGAATTACGAGAGTTTATATTTAATAATAGTTTTATAGATTTATTATATAAATTTAAAGATCAATATAATGATATATTATCTATTCAGATATATAAGTTATTTAAATTAATGTGGCAAAAAAATTCAAATTATGAACCTATTAGTATCATAGAATTATTAGATAAAAAAATTAAGTCTATTAATATTAAAGAACAAAATGATGCTCATGAAATCTTAATTCATATATTAGAATATATGAATAATGATATAAAAGTTCCATGTATTAGCATACAAAATAATAATAAAGAGATAAGTTTATTAAAAAATAGTATTTTTAAATTTCAATCTAAAATTTACAAAGAAATATCAAAGATTAAAGAATTATTTGAATTTATTATTATTTATGAAGATATTTGTACTATTACTAAAAATAAAAATTATTCTTTTCAAGAAAATTATATATTATCTTTAGAAATAAATCAAGAAAATAAAAAATCTGATAATTCTGATAATTCTGATAATTCTGATAATTCTGATAATTCTAATAATTCTGATAAT
>CEQY01081213.1_pt1 | contig 10777 bp, 11 predicted proteins | sample 361391 | NCBI WGS metagenome assembly CEQY01 (sample SAMEA2621075, study PRJEB7988) | marine metagenome | isolation source: saline water (ENVO:00002010), including
CATCAAGAAAGTTGTTTGATTCAGTGAATCTGTCAAATATTGATGAAGATTTACATGAACTTGAGTTATTAGCATCTACCTTATCTTTTTCCGTTTTAGATAAAAAAAAATTAAATTTAAAAAAAATCAACCCATCTACATTTTATGGAAAAGGCCAAATTCAATTAATTGGATCTCAACTTTCTGCAATTAAATGTGAGTATTTAATTTTTAATGATGATATAAGTCCTTCTCAGTACAAGAACATTCAAAAGCTTCTAAGTAAAAAAATTAAAATATTCGATAGAACAGGTCTAATACTTGAAATTTTTAAAAGAAACGCTAAGACGAGAGAGGCGAAATTACAAGTTGAACTTGCTTCATTGCAGTATATGCTTCCTAGACTAACTGGTCAATGGACTCATCTTGAGAGACAGATGGGTGGTGTGGGAACTAGAGGTGGGCCAGGAGAAAAGCAAATTGAAATAGATAGAAGGTTGATTGGTGTTAGAATATCAAAATTAAAAAAAGATTTATCAAATATAAAAAAAAATAGAAAAACTCAATCTGCGGGTAGAAAAAATACTTTTAGAGTATCTTTAGTAGGATATACGAATGCTGGAAAGTCATCTCTATTAAATAGTCTAACTTCACCAAATACAGCCTATGTAAAAGACAAGCTTTTTGCGACTCTTGACACGACAACCAAGAGCATTGAAATAGTGAGAAATAAAAAAGTCTTAGTTACTGATACAGTAGGTTTTATTAAAAATTTACCCCATAATCTTGTTGCCTCTTTTAGGTCTACCTTCGAAGAAGTTAATAGCTCTGACTTGATATTGACAGTAGTTGACTCAAGTCAGCCCAGAAGTGTAATTGATGAGCATATATCAACAATTAAAAGCACGTTGAATGCAATGAATATAAAGATTAAAAATAATATACTTATAATGAACAAATTAGATTCAATTAAAGAAAACAGTTCGATTAATTATTTAAAAAAGAAGCATCCTGATGCAATTTTTATTTCAGCTAAAAACCATATTATGATAGAAAACATTAAAAAAGCTATTTATGATAAAGTGTGCGCACAGCAAAAGATTCATATTGTTAGGATACCTTATGAAAAAAACTATTTAGTTAACAAGGTTTATTCTAAGTATAACGTAGTAGGAAATATATCAAAAGATGATTTTGTGGAGCTGTCAGTTTCTACGACGATTGAAGAGTTTGAAAAAATTAAGAAAATGACAGGAAATTAATTTAGAGCTTTGGTATTCGATGAGTATTTTCAGAACTCCTTTTCTTTAGAAAAGAGCGGGAACCCCTCTTATAACGCAAACTTCCTTAATCATTAAATGAAAGGCCTGTTTTTGCAATAGGAAGTAGGTGCCCTATTATATTAGTTGAAAGGTCTGAAAATAAAACACCGAATACTTCAAAAAGCTCTACCTTAAATTACAAATTTATTATTATTTTTTAAAAAAAAATATGAACAAATTAATAACAACATCAATAGACTGCAAAGAAAGTGCAAAGCGTATTGCAAATCAAATATTATCAGATAGACTTTCTCCCTGCGTTCAAATAATTAATAATATTAACTCTTTTTATATATGGAATAATCAGATTGAAGAAAGCATAGAATTCTTAATTATAATTAAATGCATTCATGAAAATCAAAATGATATCACATCATTAATATTAAAAAGCCATACATATGATGTTCCGGAAATTATTGTATCCGATTTTAATATTTTGAATCGGGATTATCAGAATTGGTTTTCTAAAAACTCGAACTAAAATAGGATTTGAACAATCTTTATGAAAAGACTACTATTAATGAGACATGGGAAGGCTTGTTCTGAGTCATACGGGGCTCCTGATCATGATAGAGCTTTAGATAATAATGGTGTTTTAATTACAAAACTTATGTCTGAGAAAATCATAGACAGCGATATATCTTTTGATTTAATGATTTCAAGTAGCGCTTCTAGAGCATTGTCAACTTGTCGGATCGTCGCATCAATGCTCGATTATGATGAGAAAAATATTAAAGTAGTGCCAAGTATATATAATTGCACTTTTGAGCATTTAAGGCAAGTTATTCGTAAAATAGACATATCTGTGAAATCACTGGCTATCTTTGGACATAATCCCACATTTCATTCTATGTGTGAGCACTTGTACGGTAAGCCTATAAAAAGATTTTCTGAATCTTCAATGATTTGCGTAGATTTTAATTCACAAAGTTGGCAAAAATGTTTCGAATCAAAAATAACTATTAAATTTTTAAATTATCCTAAAAATGACTAAAAAAATAAATATAGAAGAATCTTGGTATGAAGCATTGAGCGGTGAATTCGACAAACCCTACTTTACTAATATTCGCAAATTTGTAAGAGAAGAATATAAGAATAAAATAATTTATCCTGAGCCAAAAGATATTTTTAATGCATTTAATTCAACCCCGTTTAATCAAGTTAAAGTTGTAATTGTTGGACAAGATCCATACCATGGAGATGGACAAGCTCATGGATTGTCATTCAGTGTAAATGAGGGCATAGACATACCACCTTCGCTTAAAAATATCTTTAAAGAGATTGAAAGTGATTTAGGGGTGCCTCCTTCAAGTTCAGGGAATCTTCAACGCTGGGCAGACCAGGGGGTCCTGCTTATTAATACCGTGCTTACAGTTGAAAAAGGCAAGCCTCATTCACACAAGGGGATAGGCTGGGAAAACTTTACAAATACAGCCATAAAAAAACTTAGTGAAAAAAGACATGGATTAGTTTTTTTGTTGTGGGGTAAACCAGCACAAGAAAAAGAAGATATAATAGATTTGGATAAGCATTTAGTCCTGAAAAGTGTCCATCCCTCTCCATTGTCGGCATACAATGGTTTCTTTGGATGTAAGCATTTTTCGCAAACCAATAATTACTTAGAGTTGACAAATAAAATCAAAATAGATTGGAGAGTGTGATTTGATTAAAGTAATACTTTAATTGAAATATTTAAATATGAATAAAAAAGATATAATAAATAATATTTTTAACCCAAGAAAATCTATCTATATGAATGATCGGATGTACTCTTATGTTGAAGTAGAATATGGTGTTAAGATTGGTCTTTGTTTTTATCTTCAAGATGCTTCCTACGATAATATTATTTTTTTTCACGGAAATGGTGAGCTAGCAGAAGAGTATGAGGATGTGTCTAAAATATATAAAAATTTTAAAATAAATTTAATTGTGGCAGATTTTAGGGGTTACGGTATGTCCGATGGCGTCCCTACAAGAGATAATCTTATAGCCGATGCACCAAAGATTTTTGACTATATATCAAAAGATTTAAATTCTAAGGATTGTATTGGCAAGAGATTAGTAATGGGTAGGTCCCTTGGTAGCGCATCTGCTCTAGAGATAGTTTTGCAGGATTATGATTCCATTGATGGATGTATCATTGAAAGTGGATTTGCTACTGAGTTTCCTTTATTTGATCTTTTTGGATTAAATCCTGATGATTTCAATTTTAAAGCATCTGATGGGTTTAACAACCTTTTTAAGGCAAAAGGCTGTGAAAAGCCTTTATTAGTTATTCATGCTAAAAATGATCATATAGTGCCTTTCTCTGAAGGTGAACTTATTTATAAGGTTGCACCATCTAAAAACAAGGATATGCTATTAGTTGAAAATGCAAATCATAATAATATTATAAATTGTATAGGATTGGAATATTTTCAAGCAATAAGGAGGTTTATTGATTCGATATGATTAAAGATATAGAAAAATTAAGCATAGGTGTCGAAGAGGAGTATCAACTAATTGACCCTAAGACTGGTGAACTTACTTCATATGTAACTGAGCTCTTGAAAGATGCCTCTCTTGTTTCTGACAATGATGTAAAGCCTGAACTTCTTCAGTCTCAAATTGAAATAGGTAGTCGTGTATGTGATACGATAGAAGATCTTGAAAAGGATTTAAGTAGGCTAAGGTTGTTAATAAAAAAATATGCAAATAAACAAAATCTAGATTTTTTAGCAGCTGGAACGCATCCATTTTCTCATTGGAAAAACCAAGTTGTTACAGATAAGACAAGGTATAAGGGTTTTATGGACTCCACCCAGTATGTTGGGAAAAGAATGTTGATTTTTGGCATGCATGTTCACGTAGGAATAAAGGATGAGGATTTGCGAATAGATGTTATGAACCAGATGAGGTATTTTATTCCGCATATAATGGCCCTATCATCCTCGTCGCCATTCTGGCAGGGCTCTAACACCGGCTTTAAGTCATTTAGAAGTATAATTTTTGAAGACTTGCCTAGAACTGGCGTGCCGGAGCTTTTTAGAACATATCAAGAATATGTCCGATATTTAAAAACTCTCATTTCAAGTAATAGCATTGATGACCCTAGTAAGATTTGGTGGGATATTCGTCCTCACTATACTTATCCCACTTTAGAATTTAGAATGTGTGACTGCTGTACTAGTCTTAAAGATGCAGTTTCTATAGCAGCGCTTATACAAGCACTTGTAGCTAAGGTTATTACATTGCGACACTCTAATCAGCAGTGGAGGCCATATAGAGGATCTCTTATTCATGAAAATAAATGGAGGGCAGCTCAAAATGGTGTTAAATCTAGCCTAATAGACCTTGGCTCTGAGCAAGAAATCACATTCCGTGACTTGATTTCAGAAATGCTTGAATTTATAGAAGATGTTGTTGGCGACTTAGGAACCAAAAAATATATTGAAAATATTTCAAAGATTACTAAGGAAGGTTCCAGTGCAGATAAGCAGTTAGAAATTTTCCAAAGAACGAACAGCATGAACGAAGTTGTTGATTTCTTAATTAAAGAAACCACTAGGTATTGCCTCTAGGCAATAGCAAATCATGTCCGTCTTTATTTTTATATAGAAATTATATGTGTAAATTGTTTGAATGGAAATCTTTATTATTATACTCCTTTCTCTAATTCTATTGATGTCACTTTCTACATTTTTTAAAAATAATGCTGATGTCTCAAGTGATAGTTATAATGACATTGTTAAAGAATCACTATTAAAATTTGAGGCCTCACTTGATAAGAGTGAGAAAACAATAAATGATCAGCTGCAGAGAAATAGAGAAGAATCAAGTAAGGTTTCACATCAAAACAGGGAAGAGCTAAGCAATAGTCTTGATAGGTTTGAAAAGAAGTTTGCAAAAAACATTAAAGATATGAAAGAAGTCATATGGACTCAGCTGAGAGATATTAGAGAAGATAATACGAAGCAACTTGATAAAATGCGTGAAACTGTTGATGATAAGCTGCAAAAAACATTAGATAAGAGACTTGGAGATTCTTTTAAGCTTGTCAGTGATAGGTTAGAGATGGTACATAAGGGGCTTGGCGAAATGCAAAGTATCGCTAGCGGAGTAGGTGATTTAAAAAAAGTTCTATCCAATGTAAAAACTAGAGGTGTGCTTGGTGAATATCAATTAGAGAATATTTTAGAACAAATCCTTACACCAGACCAGTATGCAAAAAATGTTGCGACCAAAGATGGTAGCCAAGGGCATGTAGAATTTGCCGTTAAACTACCAGGTAAAGATTCAGATAGAGTAGTATGGCTTCCAATAGATTCTAAATTCCCTATTGAGTCATATAATACTTTAAATGATGAGTATGAATCTGGTGATAAGGACAGTATTGAGAAAGCTAGAAAATCATTAATTAAATCAATAGATTTATTTGCTAAGGATATTTCTCATAAATATATTGACCCACCAAATACAACAGATTTTGCAGTAATGTTCCTTCCAGTTGAAGGGTTGTATGCTGAAGCTATTAGGGATGTAGGTCTTTTTAATACATTGAGAAGCAAATATAATATTACTATAACGGGACCAACTACTCTTTCTGCATTACTGAATAGTTTACAGATGGGCTTTCGGACTCTAGCTGTTCAGGAACGTAGTAGTGAGGTCTGGAAGATTCTTGAGGCTGTAAAAACTGAATTTGATAAATTTGGCATCCAATTAGAGAAAGTTGACAAACAGCTCCATACCGCATCAAAATCCTTAAATGAATTAAGAGTTACAAGAACAAAAGCAATGACACGCAAAATGCAGGATGTTGCAACTCTAGATTCTAACGAGGCAGAAAGAATATTGGAAATATCAAGCGACTTAGATCAAAAACTGATTAAAGAGGACTAGTAAAATTTATGGCTGTTAGAGAAATAGTGAAAATATGGGATGAAAATGGAATCATAAAAGACAATATTGACTTTCTGCATAGGAAAACTAGACCCGTCAAATTCCCCCTTACAAGTGAATGTGAAAAAGTTATTCAGGACCTTGAAGATTCTTACAAACAGATACCTTGTGCGGGGATCGCCGCTAATCAGCTAGGGTACAATTATTCAATTTTTATTGGTATGAAAGTTTGTGATGATGAGGAGGAGGGAAAACAAGTTGAAAGAATGGAGAGCGAGTCGGGTAAGTATGCTGAATTGAAAAATGAATTCTCTACCAACAAAGAGATTTATATTAACCCCAAAATATATAAAACAAAGCCAGATTCTACACAAGAGGATACAGAGGGATGTCTAAGCGTCCCTAATCTTACAGTTGAAATGTTGCGTTATGATAAAATTAAGGTACGATATAGAACTATTGATGGAGGCGTTATAAAGAAGCCCCTAAAAGGGTTCATTTCCAAGCTTTTTCAACATGAGCTCGATCATTTAAATGGAATAGTTATGCTTAATTTGATTAGTCAAATATCTGAATATTCCCCCCTTCATAGCAATCCCATTAAAAATAAACAGCTTAAGAGTTATTTAGATGACTATTATTCATATGTAGGAGAAAATTGAAATGGCTTTTTTGAAAGGTCTTAGTAAAGACAAATCAATACAATTGTATAAGTTTACAGGAGATAAGTTTAAAGTTTCAAGTGATGATACCTTTGTCGAAGATGACAGATATATTAAGGTTTCATTTATAGATTTTGAAACAACTGGTTTAGATTTCGAAAGGGATGAAGTTATAGAAATAGGTTTGAGAACCATTGCAGTAAATAAGCTTGATTATCAGGACTTTTATTCTGTTAGAGAATATGAATCATATAACGATACACATAACAAAATTGATGATGAAGTAGCAATGTTAACTGGTATTACAAAAGATATGATAATTGGAAAAAAAATAGATTGGTCAGAAGTGGAAAATATTTTGAATATTTCAAATGTAGTCGTTGCTCATAATGCTTCATTTGACAGATGGTTTTTAGAAAAGCATATTGATTTTAAAAATATTTGGGCTTGTTCGAAAGCTGATATTGATTGGAAAGATAGAGGGTTTTTAAATACAAAATTAGAGCTTTTGTCTATATGGCACGGTTTTTATTATGATTCTCACAGAGCAATGAATGATGTAAATGCAACTATTCATCTGTTGTTGCACCCATCATATAAAAAAAATCCACCTTTAGAAGAGCTTGTTGAAAATTCTCAAAAAGAACATTGCCTTATCGTAAATAAATTCTCATATAATAAAGTTTTTATAGATAAACTTAAAAAGAGAGGCGGTTATCGCTATAGTCCTTCGGATAAAAGCTGGAGAATTTTAGTTAGGGATAAGAATCTTGTAGAAAATGAAGTTGAATGGCTAAAGAAAAATATTTATAATGGCTATTTCCAAGGCGAGATAAAAGAAATTCCATTGATAGATAAATATAAAATAAAATAACATTGCATTCTTTTTTTCAGAAGCATATATACCTCCTTATGTCACTGTCAATGGTGTCGTGGGGCGTTGCGTGGGCTAATGCTAAAATCTTAGGTAGATATTTTGATTTTTACGACTTAGTTTTTCTACGCTTTTTTTTTGGATCCTTATCCTTGCTTCCAATTTTATTTCTTACCAATGAAAAGCTTTCTTTTAAAATAGATTATATAAAATATATTGTTCCTGCGAGCACACTATTTCTTCTATATAATATATCTTTTTTTATGGGAACTCATTATGGGGAGGCTGGTAGGGGTGCCGTATTCGCAACCACTACAAATCCTATTATCACATTACTTCTTATGTCCATAATATCTAGAAAGATAAATAGGTATGAAGTTTGTGGTATCGCTTTAGGTCTAATCGGAGGTTCTCTTATAATGGATATTCATAGATCAGGAATAAGCGATATGTTCAACAAGAGCAATATTTTTTTTCCAATATGTTCATTCTTATGGGCTTTAATAACTATTTTTATAAGTTATTCACAAAAAAAAGTCCCCCCGTTTCAATTTATTTTTCTATGTTATTTTTTTACTGCCATAATATCAAGTCCATTTACAAGTATAAGTTATAGTGAGTTGAAAACTATAGATTTTGTCTTCTACCCTAATTTCTTTATGGTAGCTATTGCATCTATGGCATTTGGAACCTCTGTCTATATGTATGCCTCAAGAACCATTGGACCTATTAGGTCAAGTGTGTTTATCTTTTCAGTGCCCTTTATAGCTCTCATTTCAGCGAAGATATTGCTCGATGAAAAGATAGAGCCTGAAACTGTTTTAGGGGGGATTATATGTATATTTGCTATATTAATAGTAAATAATAAAAGGATATTAAGTTAATTGATTAAAGTAAAACTTTATATGAATAATTTAGGGAATATTATAGGGGGCTCAATTGCCTGAATTACCAGAAGTTGAAACTGTAGCTAGGTCAATTAAGGTGCATTTAATTGGTAAGTCATTTTCATCAATTGTAGTTAATTGGGATAAAGTTCTTCATAATTTTACAATAAATGATTTCAATGATACTATTTCTGGTTTACCAGTAAAAGAGATATATCGTAGGGCAAAGTATATAATTCTAGATTTTGGTCAGCAGCTATTGGCGGTTCACTTGCGGATGACAGGAAAGCTATATGTTGTGAAGAAGATAGATAGGACAAAAAAACATATATCTCTTTACATTTCATTTGACGATAAGTATTTAGTTTTTGAGGATGTTCGAAAATTTGGACGATTTTACATGTTTAAAAATATGGAATATTTAAATGAAAAATTGGGTGTAGAGCCGCTAGAGAATGAATTTTCAGAAAAATGGCTACTTTCTAGTATAAAAAAAAGAAAAAGGCAAATAAAATCTCTTCTACTTGATCAATCATTTATATGTGGAATTGGAAATATTTATGCAGATGAGGCTCTCTGGTATTCAAAAATACATCCTCTTTCAGTATCAAATGATATTCCTGTTAAAAAAATACTAAAATTACGTAAAGGCATAATAAAAGTTTTGAGTGAGTCTATAAAAAAAGGAGGGACAACAATTCGTGATTATACATATGATTTTTCTTACGTGGGTAATTACGCTTTAAATCTAAATGTTTTCGGTAAAGAAGGCACAGGTTGTCCAAGATGTAGTTCAGTTATCATAAAAACAAAAGTTGCTCAAAGGGGGACTCACTATTGTCCGAAATGTCAAAAAAAATAATATTCAATACTCAAAAGACAAAAAATTTTATTTATCTAAAAAATGGATTAGGTAAAAAACCGTTTGTTTTTCTTCATGGCTTTACCGGTTCTCATAATTCTTGGAATGAGGTAATTAATAGATTGAGTGATCAAACGATAACTATTGATCTTCCAGGGCATGGAAAGAGTATTTTTAAAGATTTAGATTTGAGTTACACCATTGATGATTGGTGTCATGAATTTGAACAATTATTAAATTATCTTTCTATTGGTAAAGTAAGGTTATGCGGATACTCAATGGGCGGAAGACTTGCCATTGCATTTGCCAAAAAATATCCCCATAGATTGAGTAAACTATACTTAGAAAGTACTAGCTATGGTATAAAAAACATTCTTGACAGAAGGCAGCGATTTAAAGATGATATGGATATGTGTAACGAAATTCAAAGAAACTATAGTAATTTTATTGAAAAATGGACAAAAAAGCCATTATTTGTAAAACAGAAAGCTAGAAACTTAAGGGGCTATTTAAATCAGCAAAAGGACCGTTTATCACATAATTCTATGCAATTGAGTAAATCTCTTTCGTCATTTAGCCAAGGCACAATGAAATATTATTTGGAAGATATTTCTAAAATTTCATGCAATATTACGATATTAAGTGGAGCTGAAGATAAAAAGTATGTAAAGATGGGTTGCAAAATTTCAGAACTGAATAAGAATATTAAACATTGCATAGTTCCTAAGTGTGGGCATAATATTCACATCGAGAATTTAGATTATTTTGTTAACGTATTAACTTCTAAGGAAAAAAATGATAATTACAGATAATATTTCAAAACAGTTCGGTCCAGACTTTCTTTTTGAGGGTATCAATATAACTTTTGGTGGTACAGAAAAATATGGACTTATAGGCGCTAATGGATCTGGAAAGTCAACATTTATGAAAATACTTTCAGGTGAAATCGATTCCTCAACTGGTACAGTTAAAATTGATTCTAAGAAAAGAATCTCAACTCTTAAGCAAAGTCACTACCAGTATGAAGATATGAAAGTAGTGGATTGTGTTATTATGGGCCATAAAAAGTTGTGGGATATAAAACTGGAAAGAGAAAGGATTTATGATTTACCTGAAATGACGGAAGAGGAAAGCCTGAAAGTATCTGATCTTGAAGTAGAGTTTGCTGATCTGGATGGTTATATGGCAGAAGCAGATGCAGGCAAGCTACTATTAGGCTTAGGAATTCCATTAGATTCGCATGAAAGAAAAATGAGCTCAATTGAGCCTGGTCTAAAACTTAGAGTTTTATTAGCTCAAGCTTTATTTGG
>CEQY01396309.1_pt1 | contig 10772 bp, 8 predicted proteins | sample 361391 | NCBI WGS metagenome assembly CEQY01 (sample SAMEA2621075, study PRJEB7988) | marine metagenome | isolation source: saline water (ENVO:00002010), including
AAACTTTCACCAAAATGCCATTATTGTTTTTCCGGAACTCTATCAAAATTTAACTCGTATTAATGATGGTTGGGCAAAAGCAGTACTGGCCCATGAGGTGGCCCATATCCATTTTGATCATTATCAAAATTCAGATATTATGGAGACTCAAGTTGATGCTGACGAGTTTGCCTGCAAGATGGGTTATATGGATGAGCTGGAAGATTTTCTCCATGAGCAACCTGACTCTGTTGAAAAAAGAGTGAGGTTAAGTTTTATCACCACTTATTACTTTGCTCAAAATCAAGAATTACTCAACGATTAATTTAAGGTTAAGCGACAAACGTGACTTTTTCTTCATCATGAAGAAAGGTGGGAAGTTCCTCGATTTGTCTGATATTTGATTTACTTATCTTTATAGAGTCAATGAACTCATGACTGATACGATCAATAGCTCGGTAATGACCTTTGATATAGATATCAACTAAGTTCATTCCGGATCGCTCGCTATGAGTGACTTCTTTGTAATTTAATATTTTTATTTCCTCAGATCTAAGAATATGACGAATGGTCTGAGTGGCATCCTGATATGAAAGAAGCTCTACATGAAAGTATGTATGATGATTTTTACGCTCAATAAATTTATTGAGCGGGTTAATCATTTTTAAGACGACTAAAACGGTGAGTGAGAAAAACAGCGCCACAATAGGGTAGCCAACGCCAATCGTATATCCAATAGCGGCCACAACCCAAATTGTTGCTGCTGTGGTCAGCCCCGTGACACTTCCTCTTCCTTGAATAATAGCACCAGCACCTAGAAAACCAATTCCACTTACGATTTGGGCAGATAATCTATTTGGGTCTACCAGGGCTTCGCTACCCGCAATATTTAATAATGAGATACTTGTGTAAAGAGTCGCACCAAGGCAGATCATAATATTTGTTTTGAGGCCTGCTGATTTTGACTTGATCTCTCGGTCGAGCCCCACCATACCACCTAAAAGAAGAGCAAATATGATTTGAATTCCAATACCTAAGTAAATATTAACTGTTCCAAAGAGTTCTAAGTTGATTGTTTGACTAAAGTTTAACATGCTGTATCGCACCTCCATATTTCATTATAACTGAGATTGAAAAAGCAAGCAAAGCGGTCTAAAATTGCTCATTACAAGGAGTTGAGATGGGATTTTTTGATTATTTTATGGGCCAAGAACAAGATAAAGTTAAGAAGTATAGTGAGCTGTATGATGTTCTCGCTTATGAGTTTCCCGATTTAAACGAAAAAGAGTTAATCTTAGCAAGTTGTCTTGCGGGCTTATTGGCCAGAGTGGCTTACGTTGATTTCAAATTAGATCCTAAAGAGATGACTAAAATTTTAGAAGTTCTTAAAATGTGGGATATATCTGACAAACTTGATCCAGTAGTAGCTGGGAAGATGGCCATGGCCCATATTAAAAATATGGCCGGACTCGATAACCATCTTTATGTTCATCCCTTAAAAGAACACCTCTCAGAAAATGAAAGATATAAAGTTCTTCAGTCACTCTTTTTAGTCGCTGCCAGTGATGGAAATGTGGCTATAGTAGAGTCGGAAGAGATTCGTTTGATTACAAAAGGACTTGAGCTTTCTAATCAACATTTTATTTCAGCTCAAGCTGAAGTTGTTGAATTTATTAACGCACTAAAAAAATAAAAAATTTCATTCTTCTATTTAATGTATAAGCCATGTTAGCATAATGAGAGAACAGGAAGTTCTTTATTATGACAGTAGTTAAAAAGCAAAAGCACAAATTAATTGATGACTATCGAAAGTTTAAACAAATCGATGGTTCTCATCCTTTCAAAAAAATTCTACCTAATGGATTTATAGATTACCCTGCTCGAATAAGAAGGGGGGGAAAAGTTAGCTATTTTAATTTTGAGTTGGCCAAGAAGATGGGGTTAATCTCTAAAAATGCTGATCATACTCTCACCAAAGAACTTACTGAAGAAATTTACAATACCTTTTCTATTCAAATTATTAATGAATTTGATCAAATGAAGGGAAGAAAATTTAAAGCCGAAGATATGAAAGAGGGGACTTATATGGCCACTCGCTATCTTCAAATGCAACACGATGATAAAAAGGGTTTAAATTCTGGAGATGGCAGATCTGTCTGGCTGGGGCACTTAAAACATCAGGGGCAAGCTTGGGATATATCGGCATGTGGTACCGGAGCAACGAGACTCTCTCCTGCAACGAGCAAATATAATAAGTTTTTTGAAACAGGTGATCCCTCTATAGCTTACGGCTGTGGTTACGGAGAACTAGACGAAGGCATCGCAACTGCCATCATGAGTGAGATCTTTCATAATAATAATATCAAAACGGAACAGACTCTTTGTATTATCGAATTTAAGAATAATATTTCTATTAATATTAGAGTGCATGAGAATCTGCTTAGGCCAAGCCATTTCTTTCTCTATCTCAAGCAAGATGACTATAAGAGTCTCAAAAATATCACTGACTTTTATATCCAGAGACAAGTCGAGGCTCAACTTTGGGATACAAAACTCACTGGTAAGAAAAAATACAATTACTTTTTAGATAAACTTACAGAAACATTCGCTCAAATTTCAGCAGATTTTGAAGACCAGTATATATTCTGTTGGTTAGATTGGGATGGTGATAATATTTTAATGGATGGTGGCATCATAGACTATGGGTCTATCCGACAGTTTGGATTGTTCCATCATGAATATCGCTATGATGATGACGATAGATTTTCCACAAATATTTTAGAACAGAAGTCTAAAGCTAAGTACATGCTTCAGACATTTGTGCAGGCGATAGACTTCATCAAAACGAAAGAAAAAAAACAGCTCAATCATTTTGCAAATGATAAGTACCTTGAAAATTTTGAAGTTCGCTTTGAGCAAAGAAAAAATGAGAATCTTTTAAAAAAAATGGGCTTTTCTTCAAAGAAATCTGCTCAGTATTTAAAACGTTACGCTGAAGATATAACCCAATTTAGGAAAACGTTTAATTACTTTGAAAAAGCAAAAGTTAAAACAGGAATGGTAAGAGTACCTGATGGAAAAACCTGTGATGCTGTTTTCAATATGCGAAGTTTTCTGCGTGAATATCCACAAGTCATCCTCGCCGAAAGGATTAAGTTATCTGATGAGGATCTTATTGAGATGATCCAGTCCGTTTTTGCAGAAGCTGAAGATATAGAAATTAATAATTACAGAAGACAAAAACTTAATGATCTACAAGATCAGTATATTGAAATAGTGGAAAAAATGTCATCGCTCTTTCAAGAAGATTTTGATGAGACGCTTATGAAGTTGATTAAGCGCAGCCACGTCGTGAATAAGCCCAATAGGATTACGGGAGATGCTGTCACTTATATTGTGGAACTCATCAAAGAGCATTCAGGTCGAATGTCACCTGAGGAAATTTACAATTTGATTCAAGATTTAGTCGTCAATCAAAACACAAATCCAGATATAAAATTATCTTCCAAGGTCATCAAGCCTAATGCTGTATTACAAAAAATGTTTAATGTTATAAGGATGCACCGAGAAGGATTATGAAAATTGCTCTTATGGGAGGAGGTGATTTTGTTGATAACACTTCCATAGATAAAAAAGTTCTAGCTCTCCTAGAAAATAAGAAAAACCCACTTTTTACTTATATCCCTTCCTCTTTTTATCAATCAGATATTGAGTTTAATGAGCTGATCGAACATTATGAAGAGTTGGGACTGAAGAGGTTTATAAAGTTTGAATTAGATGCTAGTTATGGTATCGCTTTTAAGAAAGCGATTTTTAAATCTGACATCATCCATTTGGGTGGTGGAAACACCTTTTATTTTCTAAAAAATCTACGGCGAAATAATTTTATTCATGAGTTAAAGAACTGGGTACACGCTGGTGGAATCCTCACTGGACTTTCAGCTGGGGCCATACTGCTTACTAAAAATATTAATACAGCGAGTTTTCCTGAATTTGACTGTGATGAAAATGAAGAGAATCTTAAAAACCTTAAGGCCATGGGATTGGTCCCCTTTGAGTTTTTTCCCCATTATAGAAATTCAAAACGGTATGATAGAGAATTGCTCAATTATTCAAAAACCGTTAAACACCCCCTGTATGCAAGTAGTGATGGAGCTGGAATTGTTATTAGTGATGATGAAATCTCATTTATTGGAAGGACGGCTTGCTTTTTTAAGGGGACAAAAAATTTCATCAATAAATAATACATTTTTACCTTAATATTTTCTTTAGTTATTACGAATAGTTATTCATGCCAATCGCAAAAGAAGACTTTTTGAAGCTGGTCAAAACAGCTGTATCAAATGGGGTCAGTGATATTCATATTCGTACTAATGAGCGTCCTTGTTTTCGTATCAGGGGAGATTTAGTTCCTGTCAAAACCGATGTCTTCAGCTACGACGATGTAAAGGCCTGTGCTGAGATTATGGTGAAAAATCCAAAAATCAAAACGGAGTTAGACACTCTCAAAGAATTAGATGGCTCTTTTCAGATCCCTAAGCTTTGCCGGCTTCGATACAATCTTCTTCGCTATCAAAATAAAATGGGGATCATTCTTCGAATTATAGATGCGGATATTCCTACGACGGAGGCTTTAGGTCTTCCAGCTGTCGTCAATAAAATAGCTCTCGCCCACAACGGGCTCGTCCTTGTGACTGGTGCCACCGGTTCTGGAAAAAGTTCTACATTAGCGGCGATGATTAATCATATCAATAAAACCAAACCTGTTCATATCCTTACACTGGAAGATCCCGTTGAGTATATTCACGTGCCACAAAAAGCGAGGATCACTCAAAGAGAAATAGGGGAAGACACAGAGGATTTTGGTTCGGCCCTCAGGTCAGCTCTCAGGCAGGATCCTGATATTATTCTTATTGGTGAGATGCGAGATTCTGAAACAATTGGTATTGCTTTAAAAGCAGCTGAAACAGGGCATCTCGTTTTTGGGACTGTCCATACAACTGATGCGCTTAATACAATTGGAAGACTTATTTCAATGTTTCCTCCTGAAGAGCAGGATGCAGTTAGAAACAGAATTTCAGATAATCTCTATGCAACCATTAGCCAGCGCTTAGTGAAAACAGTAGATGGCAAAGGACGAGTAGCTGCGCAGGAGATTATGATCACCTCGCCAGGTATCAGAGAGTCTATTTCAGACGCGAATAAAATTGCTGAGATCTATACTTATATTCGCAAGGGAAAAAGAGGATCTGGGACACAAACATTTGACCAACATTTAACTGATTTATATAAAGCCGGAAAAATTACGAAAGAAGAGGCAAAGAATAATGCTTCTAGTCCTGAAGATTTCGAGAGAAATCTTATGTTTGGGGATGAAGAGAATGATGAATCAGGTCTTTATTAATAGTCTAGAAAAAATGTAACTGGACCATCATTGATAGAGCTTACATTCATTTGAGCTCCAAAGCGTCCCATCTCTAATTGAATACCAGCTTTTTTTAACTCATCATTAAAAAACTTGTACATGACCTTTGCTTCGTTAGGTGGCATTGATTTGTCAAAGCTTGGACGGTGGCCTTTTTTCCCATCCCAACTCAAAGTGAACTGGCTCACAGAGAGAATCTGGCCTGAAACATCTGAAAGGCTGAGGTTCATCTTTTCATTTTCATCTTCAAAAACTCTTAAATTAAGAATTTTTTTAATTAATTTCTCCATGTTTTGTTTGGTGTCTCCTAACTCAAAACAAATATAAATGAGATAGCCTTGTCCTATTTTTCCAACGACTTTTTGATTAACTTCTACTTGTGCGGAGTGGACTCTTTGGACGACGGCTTTCATTAAAAAGTCCTTTTCCTGTGATTTTGGAAATTGAGATGCAATAATTTACTCAACACTTGATCATTAAAGAAGTCTTGGTTAATTTCCAAGCTTTCAATAAGCTCATTAATATCTTGTTGGTTCATTGGTAAGGCAAAGCTTTGATAGAGGTATTCCCCTATAATATGACCTAAACATGCTGAAGCTTCAAAAAGTATAGAGTAAGAAAAGCTTTCAAGCTCTGGTAGCCTTTGATTTCTTAATATGTCTAAGCAAAGTTTGAGGTACTGTTTCTCAGAGATATTTTGAGTGGCAGCTTCTTGCATCAGAAGGTCTTGAAACATATCACACTTTCTATGAGGATTAATAATTTTAGAAAAGAAAAAAGCAAAGAGGCTTTCATAGCTTTTTAAAATAAAAAACGCTTCATTCTCCGTGGACTCTTCAAATGGTTTCTTTTGATAGAGTAAGTGGATTCCTGCTAAATATGAAATTCTATTCATGGAGTAGCTTGAGCAATAGAGTATGTTCTGATGGGGAATCTTAAAAGATTTACCTGTGGCGATAAGATACTGAAAAAAATCAAGTGTCTTTTGCTCTAAGCTAGACTCCAGTTTATTCTCTATAAACTCGAGTCCCGTATGATCAAAGAGATTGAAATTCTCTAAATCAGAAGCTTCTATTTGAAGACTTAGATTGCTATTGAGTTCCACACATATACTGTGAAATTGATCACTGGTATCCTCTGAAAAAGTCTTCTTCCCATTTTCTATAATGTATTCATGAATATCAAAATCAGGGTCATCACATAAGTTTTCGTACCAATAAATCATACTTTCATATTTGATCCAAGGAGGGGCGGATATGAGGCAAAATTCACTACGATTAAATTCTACAATTCCTTGTTCAAGATTTTCTTGGACTAAGTTCCAGTACACTTCATCTAAATTTTGGTGAATAATAGTTTGATTGATACTTGGCTTTTGGAGTTGCACTAACCCTGGAATTTTATTGGGTGAGATATGAAGCTCTCCATAAAGAATGATTTGAGGGGTGTCTGGATGTTGCTGGTGAATATCATGAATAATTTGAGCTGCAAACTGATCACGTTCGGCGAGAGATCCATCTGTATTTAAGCCTATCACTTTTATTCCATGTTTTTTTGCTAATTCAAAAATCACCTTGTAATGGGTCCAGGGAAAGCGCCAGGAATCATGATATCTAATTGAGTCAAGAAACTCTAAGTCCGTTATATGATTTTCTAAATAAGTATCAATATAGATTTGAAAGTCGTAGCGAATCATCTCAAGACCGAGAATGCAGGTCTTATTATTGGCTATAAGATATTTGATGATGCGTAAAACATTTCTGATGTTTTGATCAAAAGTATGGAAATCACCCAAATACACAACATTGGCATCGATAATTCTGTTTTGTATTCTTTCAATATCGACCACTTTGAATTTTCTTTTGGCCATTTCATTTTGATCATAAAGATAGGCATCGAGTTCAACACTTCTTGACTCCAGCTCTAAGGCCTTATTCTTAAAGTATTCATAAATCTGTTTTCTTAGTTTTAAAATTTGTGATTTCAATATATTACCTAGCCCCGTACCATTTTAGGCCTAAGTTGAATAAATTAAAATCAGATATTATTTTCTGCCAAGATAACGGAGTTAAGAAGTCTGTTTTGGATTGGAGTGATCTTCTCGGCTACTTCAGTTAAAGTTCTGCAAAGAGAATTAAAGGAGTTAAGTATTGATTTTAAATCTTCAATTCTAGGAACTGATACAGATTGTAGAATCGTTGAAATAGGGACCCCCTCAGCATGATCGAGAATAAATTTCAAAAACTGAACCATGTCTTTATCAGAGTGGAGTTTTAATAGGGCCTTTTCTCCTGCGAAGAGTTCTACAAAAAAGACTTCATCTTCACCAATTTTTTTATTCACAGTTTTAGTATGAGTAAGTTGGGAGTGAATATTTTGCCCAGCATCTGAAGAAAACTCTATATAGATTTCTTCATTCTCAGGATAGATAGGGTAGGTTTTAGAAAGCAAAAGCGGAGATTTTAATAAAGGATTATTAAAGTTAACAGTGCTATGGCTATCATTATTTTGTAAGTTTTCGATTGATCTTTGTACTGTCTTTTTAAAAGAAGTGAGGTCATTTAAAATCTGAGCAGGATATTCCTTAGCAATTTTAAGGATGAGACACTCTAGTTCTGAAAAGTTTTTTTCTAAATCTCTAGGGTGTATATTGAGTAAATCATCTGCTGAAACTTTAAACAAATTGAGTGCCGTGCTTATATGTTCAGGCATTTTTTTAGAATTTGTATAAAAACTAGGCACGAGGATTTTACTTAAGTTACCTTTGACTCGTCTAATATCATTACTGAAAGTAAGATTGATAATTTGTTTTCCAATCGAAGATTCTAAAAAGTCTAAAATGGCGTAAACATTTAAATCTGGCCATTTAGAAAAGCCATAAAAATAATGGCAATGAGCATGTCCATATTCATACGCTTTCGCTTCAAGTAAGTTTGAAGGTATAATTTCGAGGCGAACATTATTTTTAATTCTTTGATCGACAATAATAACAAAAGGCGCTCGTTCGTAGGACGAATTCTCAAGATTAAGATATTGAGAATCGTCACCGCTATGTCTTGAATCAAAATGAACAGCCTGAATATCAAAGAAGTAATCAAGGGGACGACAAAGTTTCATTAATTGATTAAAAAAACTGGGATGGGTAATACTTGTAGAGTCTTTAGAAGAAGAGTGAATTAACTGACCATCCATAATGGCATTTTGGTAAAATTCCATTCTAAACTGACCATTATATAATTGGGCCATAGGAGGTAGTTCCCCTAAATTCTTTTTAAAAAATTCATAAGTCATATGAGTCATTTTCTCAAACTCATGAAAAGTTTTTAAATTAGCATTAAACCTAAAGCTTAAGCATGTGTGTTTATTTTTAGGTGTTGATTTAAGTGAGCTATTTTTGTTTGAAAAGATATATAAATAATGACCCACTTCTCCTTTGCCTGTTATTTCAGTGAGGTCAAAAACCCCTTCTATTTTGAGCTCTTGTAGTAAGTTTGTGACTTTGTTCTTCTGGCTTGGAACAAAGATTTTCTTAGGAGTGAGGACAAAAATAAACCCATTTTCTTTTAAGTAAGTTTTTTCACTTAATATTCTTTGATAAAGATAATGTTGAGGGTTGTTTTCTGGAAACTGTATGAGATTAAGAATAACTCGATCATAGGTTGAATTATTTAAACTATCCTCTTTAAAAATGAGTGACTTTTGAATGTCATTTGAACTCTTTCTATTATAAAGGTGAGAGTTGATGACATCACACAAGAATGACTTGGTATCGTGACCTTGTATGGAAGCAACTTCAGCTAGGAAGGTCAGAAATTGCAGTTCATTAAGAACTTTCATATAAAGACCATTAGCAAAATCATCATTTTTATAGTCAGGACAAAGAATTTGATCCCATTTTAAATCTTTGTTGTTTTCTTGAGCTAACCAGTGTGAAAGTCCAATCGACTCTAGAAAGTCCCCAGAGTATTTACAGCTAATAATTTCTAAATCATTAGAGTTTTTATAAGGACAATAATTTTTATTATTTAAAGTGCTGATCCAAAGAGGGAAATTGATAAGCAGTGAATTAAGGTAAAGACCAAATTGCTTATTACTCAACGAGTGGGAGTATAAGGTTTGTTGATCTAAGACTTCTTCAGATTTAATTGAAATTGTTTTAACAAATTCCGTAATACTAATTTTATCATAAATACTTTTAAATAATATGAGTTGATCTTCAAGATCCTTGCTTGGTCTATACCAATTAAAAATATTTTGCTCAAGGGATCTAGCTTTTAACTCACTTGAACTCGAAAGTTTAAAAGCATTCATGAGAAATGAATTGGGATAGAGTAATGACTTGAGTTTAATTTCTTGATCTGTATTTTCACCGAAAGTAAGAATAAATCTGATTTTAAATAAATAGATGACTGCTATTCTAAAACTAAAAATTTTAAAGAAATGATTAATTTGATCCTTATAAGGAGAGTCAGGGTTTTTAAATTCCTGCCAAAACTTAAGGTGATTATCCAGTTGACTACAGTTGAGAGTTTTAAACTCAGCGTAGCTGATAAACTCTTCATAGATGGCCATCTTTTGTTTTCTTGAGAACATCTCGGCTTTTTGTAAACATTGAGTGACATCCAGATGAAAAGCCTCAAGCACTTGAATAAAAGACTTCACATTTTTAGAAATGAGAGACTCACCCTTCCACCCTGGAACAAAAAATTTATTGAGTTGGTTTTCAATTTTAACCGGTTGTTCTGCTCTGTTGTAGAAAGGAGCAAGGATATCATTTTTGTTTGTCTTTCCCTGAGCTTTATTGATGACTTTGTCCTGGTAGTCAGAAGACTTAGTCTTAGGCTCAACAGATTTAAACCAATGGCTGGCCGAAAATGATTTCTTCAAAAATGCTCTCTCTCTTAACTAAATAATATTAGTTGTTTATCTGGTTTTGTGTGGTCATATTTTTTATAAATTTACTCAAGTTTTGTCATCTAAAAAGAAAATTTTTCCTATTCATTATTTATATTTATGCTTTGTTTCAATTTCACCGAAAAAGCTTTTAATAAGAGCACTAAAGCACTGAATAAGCTTTATTTACGAGGAGATTCTTATGGACCAAGGATTTAATGATGATGAGCTCGCTGATATCATGAATGAGATCGAAAGCTTAGAAAAAGAATTTGGAGATGATGCTCCAGAGCAACAAGCTGTCGCTGAAAAAGAAGATGACTCAGAGAGTCACAGTGAAGAGCATGAGCAGGACACACACGTTGCGAGTGAAGTTGTAGCCATGAAGGGTGAAGACCTGGAAAAGGTACAGACCAGCTCTCATGACGATGAAAATATTCACCATCTCAAACATAAATCTAGTGATCATAAAGTA
>CEQY01396308.1_pt1 | contig 10770 bp, 9 predicted proteins | sample 361391 | NCBI WGS metagenome assembly CEQY01 (sample SAMEA2621075, study PRJEB7988) | marine metagenome | isolation source: saline water (ENVO:00002010), including
TAAACATAATATCTATATTGTTCCTAGTCTCATTAACCAGTACTACGTTCTTGATCTCTTCCCAGGATGCTCGCTAATTGAAGAGCTTTTGGAATTAGGATTTAATGTGACCTTACTCGATTGGCAAAATCCTAGACCACAAGATCGATTTGCCTCTCTAGAAGAGCATATATTTGAGCTTATAGATTGGGGTTTTGATCTATCTAAAGAAAACAGTCTCAATGAAAAAAAGTGGTCTATCTTAGGTCACTGTATTGGAGGGACATTTAGCATTGTGAATCAATGTTATCACCAGCGAGAAGATATTTCATTTATCAATCTCGTCACACCTATCGACTTTGACAATAATAGCATTTTAAGTTTTTGGTCAAAGAAGGTGCCTTTAAATTTAAATTTGATGGTTAAGCAATGGGGACAAATTCATCATGAATTTCTCCAGCTCTCTTTTAGATTGATGGAGCCTATGGACAATATTCAAAAATATAAAAGCCTTTGGAAAAAAGCTAATGATAGAGCCTTTCTTAAGAAGTACTATGCGATTGATCATTGGATAAAGGATCGTATGGATTTCCCGGGGAGAACGTATCAGGAATTTATTGAGAGGTTCTTTAGAGAAAACAATTTTATCCGAGGAATTCTTGAACTAAAAGGGAAAGAGATTCAACTGCATAGACTAAAACAACCCGTTTTAGTTGTGACGGCAAGTGGAGACCATATCGTGGAAGAAAATAGTGCTAAGGCCTTATGCGGAAGAGTTGAAGGTTTTGTAGATGAGATAGAACTTCCCGGGGGGCATATTGGTTGTCTATTAAGCCAAAAATCCAGAAATCTTTTAACGAAAAAAATTGAAGAGTTTATAGAGGTTCAATATGCTCACTAAAAAAAAATCTTTTGGAATCTTTAAATTAGCGGAATATGCTCTCAATCGAGCGGTTAGAAGTCAGACCCTTCTAAATATTGCTGCCCTTCAAATCAATAATTATTTTTGGCTTCAAAGAAATATAGGTCCGACAAAAGAGTGGGTTTTTAAACAATTTCAAATCCCAACCGAGGATACTTTGAAGCCTCTCTATCAAACAATAAATAGACTAGAAGAAGAGAATTTGGAACAAAAACGAAATTTAAAGAGAATGGCAGAAGAGCTTACTCGTTTGCACTCCTATGCTGGTGAAGTTTACGATAACTCTCAATCAGTCGTTGATGTTTAGGATTGTGGAGAAAATTTTCGTCAGTAGGGTAGAGTCCATAGAAACGGCTTCGGCCACTAACAAGTTCATCAACATCTTTAGATAGTTCTTCCCCGTAGAGATTGTAAAAAGATTCTTTGAAGTCATCCCAATGACAGCCTTCTCTAAGCGCTAGTGAAATTCTTTGATCAACCACTTGGTAAAATAATTTTCTTTCAATCGTTCCATCGCTAAAGGTGTTCAGTTCTGAAAAGTAAGTGGAAGCCTCTTCTAGATTACCAATCGCCAAGTAGAGAAAACCTTTTATTTCTCCTATTACCGATTGTCCCCAAGGATCTGATTCGTCAAATAAGACTCCAATCAGTTCAGAGGTGGGCATAAAATTATCAATTCCACTTTCTTCAAGATCTACTACCAAGCTTTTCATGTCTTTTTTATCTAGTTTGTGTAGATTTAAAATTTGAGACCTAAATTGAAGTGCGCGATTATTATTGTCCCAAATGAGGTCGTCTGCTTGGTAGATTTCTGAAAAATCCGGCACGAGTACTCTGCAAGCTGCAACTCCAAGGTCGATGTACTCAGCGATATAAACTTCTTTTTCCTCTCGCTTTAAGATATCAATTAAATACTGAAACTCATCATCGGTTGAACCTTCGAAATTCCACTCATTAAAGTCGTAGTCTGATTTATTAGAAAAGAATAACCAAGACAGCATTCCGTTGGAGTCAATAAAATGCTCAACAATATTATTATGTTCTTTAACAGCATGAGGACTAAAGCTTGGAGGCGGAAAATCATTTAGGCCTTCAAAGCTTCTACCCTGCATAAGTTCGGTGAGGCAACGCTCAAGGGCAACTTCAAATTTGGGATGAGAGCCAAATGAAGAAAAAACACCGCCCGTTTTTGGATTCATCAAGGTTATATTTAAAACAGGATACCTCCCACCTAAGGAGGCATCTTTGATGAGGATAGGGTATCCCTTGTCTTTAAGTGATTGGATACCTTCATTAATCGAAGGATATTTCTTTAGAATTTCTGAGGGGACACAAGGGAGGGCCAATTCGCCAGTTATAACTCGCTCTTTGACTGCTCTTTCGAAAATTTCTGATAAAGCCTGAACTTTTGCTTCAGTTAAATTATTTCCAGCACTCATTCCGTTACTAACAAAGAGGTTTCCAATTAAGTTTGTAGGAATGTAGACAGTTTTACCGGTTGAAACTTTTGTATAGGGAAGGGCACAAATTTTATCCGTTTGATTTGCTTGTGAGTCAAGGAGATGATGAGCGGATAATTCTCCATCTAAATCGTATATTTTTTTTAAGTGTTCATCGAGTAGACCTTGAGGAAAACGTTCATTTGAAGAGAGATCAAACCATTTTTCATTTGGATAATGAAGAAAACCATTTTGAAGAAACTCAATACCTAGAAAATAATCAGCATAAAAATAATTTGTACTGAGCCGCTCTAAAAATTCACCTAGTGCAGAGCATAGAGCCGCTTCTTTAGTGCTACCTTTACCGTTGGTGTAACACATCGGAGAGTCCGCATCTCTTATATGCACGGACCAAACATGGGGGAGAGGGTTTCTCCAAGATGAAATTTCTAAATTGATTCCCAGGTCTGAAATTTTCTGACTTAGTTTTCTTATTGAGTCCTCTAAAGAAGAGTCTTTTCCTTTAATAAGAGTTTTTGTTTTGAGTCCTAAAAATTCGTCAAAAGCAGCGCTTTGAGATTTTTTTAATGTCGTCTGAGCTTTTAGAATGAATTCTGGAGAGTTTTGTACCACTCGTTTCACAGTGCAGCGGTCTATAGAAGCGATCATGCCCTCACGGTCTTTTTGTGAGATAGAGTCGGGAATTTGCAAGGTGATTTCTATTTTTTGTTGGTAGCGATTTTCTGGATCTTGAATATTGTTTTGAGAAATAGAAATATCAGTTGTTTCAATACCTCTCGCTTTACAGTAAACGAGTACAAAGTAGGCGGCACACATCGCACTTGAAGCTAGGAAATAGTCAAATGGACCCGGAGCTGTGGCATCTCCCTTATAACGAATAGGCTGGTCCGAGATAACCCGATAGTCATCGAATAATGCTTCCAGTTTTAAATTTTCTAAATAGTTAACCTTTATCTGCATAGATCGAATTAGCTTTTAAAGCTTTGAGTGTCTAGAATTTCTCGTTCCCTTTCTAAGTCCCTACTTTCAGCCTTCTCTTCCGAGAACTTTTCCCCATAGCGAGCCTTAAGTTTTGCGATATTTTTATCCATAACTGATTCAAAATTAAATCCGAGCTCGTCTGCAACAATCGCCATATACCAAAAAAGATCCCCAAGTTCTTCGGCTAAATTGACTCTATCAAGGTCTTTACCATAAAAAATATGCTTTTTTAGGGCATCAAGGAATTCCCCCGCTTCGGTAGAGAGCCCAATTCCAGCATGCAGGAGCCTTTTAGTTCCATTTGAGGAGAGCCTTTCATCCATCGATGTGAAATCAATAGCTTCAGTTTTGATAGCGTTGTTAATATATGACTTCGAGTCCATTCTTTCTCCTAATGATAGGTATTTATTAAATATTTAGGTGGTTGATACCGTAAAATCTATGTATTGGCAGCCTTAAAGGTTTCCGAAACTTTTTTATGTTCAAAAAAAACTTAGTGCATAGAAGATGATATTAAGGTATTCTTAATAAGTATGCGAGGTGTTATTGGAGCAATTGATAATGGGTGAAGAGAATTCAGAAAGTCTTTCTATTTTAGTTGTTGAAGACGATCCCATATTACGAGACCTTTTAATTGAAGAGTTGAATGAGGCAGGTTTTAGTTGTACGCCTGCAGGCTCAGGAGATGAGGCATGGGCCATAATGGAAAAGTCTTCTGTGGACTGCCTGATCTCTGATCTTGCGATGCAAGATAGCTCAGGTGCAGACCTCATTGAGAAAACTCGTAAGGATAGTCGCTTTAAAAGTCTTCCCATCATAATATCTAGTGGCGTTCTTGATATTACAGAGGAAAAAGCGCTAAAAATGGGTGCAAATAAGCTTTTTATAAAACCTTTTCTTGTAGAGGATTTAGTCAGGTCTATTCAAGAGATTTCTTAGATTTTTCTTTCACTAAACTCAATTCTTTTCTTTTATAGAGTAAATACTTATGATCTGGGTGTGAAAACGAATTATATAGAAGGATTTATTTATGAAGGGTTTTATACTGTTGATAGGCTTTTTATTTTTGAGCTGCTCATCTCATAAACACAACCATAAAATTCATCAAAATCATAAATTTGAAGGGCATCTTCATCGTTTCAATGATGCCGAAAAGTGGGCCAAAGTCTTTGAAGATCGCTCGAGAGATAGCTGGCAAAAACCACAGGAAGTCTTTAAAAGACTTGAGATCAAAGCTGACAGTATGATCGCAGATATTGGTTCTGCCACAGGCTACTTCCCTGTGAGATTAGCTAGAATAGCAGAGCAGGGAAGAGTTTGGGGGGTTGATATAGAGCCAGATATGATTAGCTTTTTGAACCGTAGGGCAAAAAAAGAACAATTAGATAATTTATTTAGTATTTTAGGTACTCCCGCAGATCCATTAATCCCTGAACCAGTTGATTTCATTTTTATGGTCGATACCTATCATCATATACCCGAGAGAGTAAAATATTTCAGACAGCTCAAGCAATACCTTACTCCAAGCGGTCAGATCATTATTATAGATTTTAAGAAAAAGAAACTTCCTATCGGCCCTCCAGTAGAGATGAAAATGTCAAAGGCTCAGATAGTGGAAGAACTCTCCCAGGCGGGATTCGAAATCGTTATGCAGGATGATTATCTTATTTATCAAAATGTTTTAGTGTTCGAAGTTAAATGAGATTAACACTGCTCATTTTCTTCTTTTCGAGTTGCAGTTTAATACTAACGACTCCGGACGAGCTTAGTTTCGAACAACGAATTAAAGTTCTCAATGAAATAAAAAAACCAAAACTAAATGCACCAGTTAATATCTACTGGCACCACAAAAGTATCCCGTTTATTGAAGCACAAGACGATGATGACTTAGCTTTCAGTCTGGGATTAGTCCATGCCCATTTAAGAATTGATCAACTTGAGGTGTTGAGGCGAATAGCTTACGGAAGGCTTAGCGAAGTAGCCGGTCCGATTCCACAGGTTGAAGATATAGATCACGCATTGAGGATCATTAATTTTCCTAAAGGAGCAAGGAATAGTCTTAAAGTTATGCAACCAGAAAGTCTTTCTTGGATGAAGAATTTTACGGCTGGTTTGAATTGGTATATCGAACACGCTCAAATGAAACCAATTACAAGTAAACTCATCGATAAAAAAGTTGAAAAATATACGATAGAAGAAGTCATGAGTATTGGTCGAATCGTAGGTGCCGATCTAAGTTGGATTACCTACGCAAAATATTTAAGGGAAGCAAAGAGTCCACAATGGGAAAATAAATTTAATAAAAGCAAAGAAAAATTAAAAATTGACACTCCTTCGATTCGTAATAATCTGATTAGTTTTTTTGAACTTCTTGAAAATAATTCGAAGTCCGGTAGTAATTCAGTTGCTATAAGTGCAGATAAGACCAACACGAATAGTAGTATGATCGCAAGTGATCCGCATGTTGGCTTAACTCTTCCAAACTTCTGGCTTATGGTTGGCATAAAATCTCCTCATTTTCATGCTATGGGCTATATGATTCCAGGAGTTCCAATAATTGGTGTCGGGAGAAATAACAATATAGCTTGGGGAGGGACAAATATGAGGGCGATTAGCTCTCACTTATACGATGTTACTGATCTGCCTTCAGAAAAGATTACTTCAAGAGAAGAAATACTCAAAAGACGATGGTGGTTTGATAAAAAAATTCAAATTCGTGAAACACCTTTTGGCCCGATTTTTAGTGATGTGGACTTCTTTGACCCGGAAAGTCTTGGATTTAAGGCGGCTTTGAACTGGCAAGGACATCAGGGCAGTGATGAAATTTATACTTTTTTAAAAATAGCTCAGGCAAAAAATTGGAAAGAGTTTAAGGAAGCATTTAGGACCTATCGAGTCTCCGCCATGAATATTACCTATGCTGACAAAGCAGGGCATATTGGAATGGTAGCTGCTTACGGCCAGCCTGTTTTAAAGAATCCCGAAAAAACACTAGATTTTTTAAAAAAGATGGATAACCCTGTGCTGGGAGTCAATACACCTTTGACTTTGCCTAGATCATTTGATCCTAAAGACGGTTTTATTGCATCTGCAAATAATAAACCTTTTGATCAGACCGATGTCCCTTTTGCATTTTCATTTTCTAACAATCATAGAGTTGAGAGATTACAAGAGCTGATAAGGGAAAAAGAAATTCTTACGATTAATGATTTAAAAAATATACAGCTTGATGTTTTCTCCAGACCAAGCTTTGAGTTGAGAAATACTGTCCTAGAAAAAGTTGGTCCTGATTTTCTCAAAGAGATTTGGTTTGAAAAATTCTCTACCTGGGATGGAAAATTTCTTGATAAGAGTCAAGGGGCACTTGCTTTCCATGGGGTAATGTATTTTTTAGCTCAAGAAAAATATTTGGAGGATTCAAACTGGAAGGAAAACCTATTAAAAGAACTTAGAGCTACTAAGGGAGAAAAAATTAAAAATAAGTTAATAAAGCATTCTCCTGAAATTAAGAAGTTTATGAGGAAGTTCAAATCTTGGGGAGACTTTACCCGACAATCTCAAAAAACGATATTTGGAATGATTCCCTTAATAGGGGAGAGGTATAGTTATGATAGTATTCCCCTTAGTGGCAATTCAGATACTATAAATAAATACGGACGTTCTTTAAATTTGGAAGTTTCCGAGGTCAGCTACGGAGCCAGTGCGAGACATATAAGCGATCTATCTAGTCCAGATGAGAATTATTTCATCCAAAACGGCGGACAAGATTCTTGGCTTATGAATGAAAACTTGGCTGACCAAGCGGCAATGTTTAAAAGAGGAGAGTACCTGAAACTTCCCCTCACTATGGATAAAGTAAAAAAATCATTCAATAGAAGTGTCACTAGTTTTTAGTTTATTAATAAGGCCTGCCTGCAGGATAGACAGGCCTTCTCATTACTTGACTCTCGTAATTGAGATCTTTGCTGCTTGAGATGCAAAAGAATCCCTCGATAAATCAAGGTCTCCTATACCAAGTATTCCTTCATGTGGTCGAATAAAGCCTTCTCCAGGCATCCCTAGATTTGGGCTATTACAAGGGGGAGCTGGTATCTCACCACAAGATTCAGTATTCGCCTCAGCACCAGCATCATAGACGTTGGCCAGTGTTTCAAAAAAATAACCTCGCTTAAGTTTTGTGCCTAATCCTTTAACGGCCACAATAGCGTCATTTGTTCTTCCTAACATAGCAACGACACTGACTTTAAATTCGGGATGGTTAACAGCTATCAGGACTTCTTGTGAAGCTCCAGGAGCAATGACTCCAGTCCCAGTTTTAGCTCTCACGACATTTCGTTCATAAGCTAGCTCTTGCTCTAAGATATTCGTCACACCATCCTTAGCAAGCGCTGCAAGGCCAGGACTGGAAGCCTCACCGAGTTTAAAAATGTGATAATTGGCATTATGCACGGCAATTACTGGGGGAGTTATTGGCTGCCCTTTAGTCAGATTAGTAATTTTAATTTTAAAAACTCTCTTTGAAGGTTTGTCATCCGCTATGACAGATTGGTTTAAAACCATAGAAATAGTGAAAAACATTAAAATAGATTTTATCATTTTAAGCTCCTTAATAAACTCAGGGGGGGAAGTCCACCTCAGGTAATACTAATAAAAATTATGGCTTAGATATAATGAAACTATATTATATATTGTATAGCCTGCGTGAATAGATGTGGTCTAAGAGAATTTTTACTGAATGCAGATGATCTCTTTTCGAAATTGAGCTATTATACTTGCTAAAAATAATGGTGCTTTATGATTCGTTATATCAATAATCTCAATCTAAACTTTTTAAACCTGATGCCTTATGTGCTCGAATATAATGCTCTTAATTTTTACAGTACAGTAAAGGGACATCCTCTTAGAGATCAGAAGAAACATAGGCGTCTAAAAAAGAGGATGCTGTCCTATATAGAAGATGAGTTAAAAGAGGATGCTGAGATGGCGGATTCTCTTGGGGTCAGTTATAGACTACCAAAGCTTAAGGAGGTTATAAGTCACTTTCAAAGCCTCTTCAAAATCTTTCAAAATTACGGACAAGTGTTGGATCTAAGAGATCAAAATAATTTAAAGACGGGAAGTCGAAGAGAAGATTATCCTAAATACTTTAATCGAAATTTTCATTTTCAAGTGAATGGCTATACCAGTGAAAGCTCGGCTGAAATATATGATCATCAGGTAGAGATACTTTTTGCGGGTATGGCAGCTCCTATGCGAAGACTTTTGTTAAATGAAATCGCTCCTTTTAAAAAAGGAAAAATATTAGAACTTGCCTGTGGGACAGGCAGCGCAACAGAGATCGTCGCAAAATTTCTTCCAGATGCATTCATAACTGCAACTGATATGAGTTACGAGTATATTGATTATGCAAAAAAAAATAGACCATTTCATAATGTGACTTATAAACAATTGGATGCAACATCTCAGACTGAAAGAGCCGACTGCGTTTACCATGTTTTTCTCACTCACGAAGTTCCAAGTCAACAAAGGCGAGAAATTCTTAGACATCAATTAGCATCACTAAAGCCAGGGGGAAGAGGGGTTATTATTGATAGTTTGCAGGTGGGAGATGTAGATTTTTTATCAGAGGTTCTCTATGATTTTCCTAAGTATTTTCATGAACCTTTTTATAAACATTATATAGAAAACCCGATTGAAGACATATTAGACGAACTAGGGGCCAAAAGAATAAAAACAACCTATAGACTATTTAGTAAATGCGTTAGCTTTGGTCGTTAAGAAAAACAGAAACACTCGGTTATATATAAGGTAAGTTTCCGTCATTGTACTCCGATAAAGAAGAGAATTTATTCTAGGAGTCTCATGAAGTTCATTTTATTGTTGTCGTTATTTCTCACTTTATTTGGTTGTAAGCTTGGAGAGGAGGAAGAGGAAGAAAATAATCTAACTTCTTCAAGAAGTAACTCAGATGACGAGCAGGAAAGTGGTGAAGGCGATGAAGAAGATGAAGAATCTGAGCCAGAGCCAAAGTCTTTGGTTATGTTTGTTTCTTCGACTAAGTTAAATGGAGGCGGAACAAATTCATTTGGTGTAACACCTGGATTGGAAGCCTTCGACTATGCTTGTAATTTAGATGCAGTTGATATTTTTGGAAATGATGAAAAAGCCTTTAAGGCCCTTCTCTTTAGCTCTAGCGAGCGAGTGGCCTGCACCAGTGCAGATTGTACCTCAGTTGAAGGGACGCAAGAGAATGTAGATTGGGTACTTTATCCTAACTCTACTTATTATAGAACCGATGGTACGACTGAAATTACGACAACTAATGAACATGCTGTTTTTAATTTTCCGTTAACTAATAATATAGCGACCTCATTTGGTGATGCTTGGACTGGGTTTCAGTCGGATTGGACGGGAATCGCAGGTAATGGAGATAGTTGTGATGGATTCTCTACATCTACAGGGACTCCTTCGCCTTATGCTCCTGTTGGCGATATTTATGCCTCAAATATGGGGGCGATATTTGATCAATACGCCCATTGTAGTCTCTCAAAGAGTTTCTATTGTGTAGAAGTAGAGAGGGAAGAGCCCACAGGAAGTTATAAAAAAATATTTGTAACGACAAATACCTATAAAGGAGGATCAGGTCTTCTCTTTGCGGATGGTGTTTCTGATTTTGATGGCCATTGTAGTTCAGAGGCCTCAACTAAAGGCTTAAGTGGTACTTATAAAGCAATGGTTTCGGCTGTATCTGGTAATAATGGAATTACTATACGTAAGGCTTGTAGCACTGCAAATTGTAGTGGATCAGGAGCCGCAGAAAATGTTAATTGGGTATTGAGTCCGAATACTCAATATCGAAGAGAGGATGGGAGTGCCGTTATTGGAACGACTAATAGTTCGGGAATATTTGATTTCCCTCTCGATAGGAGCTTTACAGGTACTGATGTAAGTTATTGGACAGGAACTCCAAGCTCATATGCTGTTCCTACTATTGGTAATGCCGCTTACACTTGTACTGATTGGAGTATAAACTCTGGAGGATTAGGTTATTATGGTAATGGACTGGCGAGAGATTATAAGTCCATTTATGATGGCTCTCACGGGTGCAGTACCGAAAAACATATTCTCTGTGTTGAGCAATAATGTGATTAAGCAGCTTTGGTTACTTTTTGTTTAACTACTTCTTGAGCTAAAAATACTTTTCCACTTCCTTTAATGCTAATTGGAGTCGTAGGTTTTATTTTATTGCGTTCAAGAAAACTTTGAATTTTCTCTTTGGTATAGGGCCCATACTTCTTGGTTTTTCCATGAATAATAAATTTGGGCAAACTCTCACTAATCCTTTCTTCTTTTGAAGCCCTTTCTTCTTTTCGAGGCTTAGCTATTGATTGTGATTTTTTCCTATGAATCTGACTCTTTTTAGATGCT
>CEQY01201577.1_pt1 | contig 10768 bp, 7 predicted proteins | sample 361391 | NCBI WGS metagenome assembly CEQY01 (sample SAMEA2621075, study PRJEB7988) | marine metagenome | isolation source: saline water (ENVO:00002010), including
TGTTGAGGCCCTAAATTATATTGAGCCGCAAAATTTAAAGTTTTTGATTTATCTTGCAATTTCCTTTTCAGCTCGATTTGATCGAAATTCCCACACCAAGGAGTAATAGTACTAGCAGAGTCTGTAAACTTAAATGCCTCATGATTAAACTTAAAAAACCATCTTTGGTAATCTTTAGGATAATCGACTGTAGTATAAATGGTCTGATGAGGTTCTACCCAATTAATAAGATATTCGAACTCTTGAGTTTTTTTAGAGGATTTAAAAAATTGATTTTTTTGAAAAAGTTGCCATTCGAAATCGGCATTGAAAATCACTGCTTCCATTCTTTTCGCTTTGTCACTTTAAATTCATCTTTATAATTTTTTTGAGATTGAATAAACTCTCTAGGCATTCCTGCTTTTAAACGGGGAGAATAAGCAAAATGCTGTCCTTTTGAACGAGCGGGAGTCAGTGGCCAGGGAAGCTGGCTTATATAATAATTCCACAACTCTCGGTCTTCTCTCCATTTATTCAGATACCTAACACCAAATCCAACATGGGAAATTTCATCTTTAAGGACCTCTAAAAGTACATCAGCAATTTCATCTTCACCTAAATCCCTAAAAATCTTTTCATAATAGGTCGCAAAGTCTAGATTTGCAGATTCAAAGGTCATGGCCATCACTGCGGTGTATTTTTCAGGAGTGTCTAAATCCTTCATATAAGACCAAAAAAAATCATTTAAGGGATAGTCCCCAAAACTGTATCCCAACCTTTCAAGTTGCTGGACATAAAGTTTAAAGTGCTTTTGCTCATCAAAAATAGTGTTAATAATACCCCTTTTAAATCTTTTCAGCTCTTCCGTGTCATGAGGGTATCGAAGAAGAGCTGCCGCCATCATCTCACAGGCGAGAAGCTCATGATTAGCAAAACTATGAAGAGCAATAGCTTGTTTTTCTTTTAAATGAAAATGGCCTTTGGGAAACTTGATATTTTCGTCAGAGAAGCCAATTTGCTCTGACCTCGCAGGTTTGAATGGGAGATTGAATACTTTTTCACGAAACTTTTGATCATCATCAAACTCAATTTTATCTGGTCGGATAAGTTTATCTTCTAGAGTTGAGCCGAATAAAATTTTTTTGGCGAATTCACTTAATTCCATGAAAAAAGCTTAACCTCTTTTAAACGCCGAAGCTTTATTCTTTTTACCAGAGTTACGCTTGTGAGAAGATTTGGACTTTGGTTTTGAAGAACGAGATTGATTGTTTGAACCTTTCTTATTTTTTCCTCTTCCACCTGGGTTTCTCGTGTTACGAGGACCTCGAGACCGTCTTCTCTCAGAAAAACATCCTTCACAAATATTAAACTGAAAATCATCGCTAAGTTTTTTGCCACAAGATGAACATTTTTTAGAGACTTTTTCAGACAATAATTGATTCAGTCTTTCAATTGCTTTTGATTTATTATCAAGAAGCTTATCCATATCAAAATCAAAATAATTATAATCAAAATGTCTGGCAAGCCATTGAAAGAGTTCAGTACACTTTATAGCCGTCTCCAGATAATCAATATCCTCAGAGTCAGCATCAATCTCTTCATTTTCTACATTTCGTCTTCCAACGTAATGGTTCAATATCCAAACATAGTATTGAACATGCTCCATCAGTCCCTGGTTAACAGGCGCACAAGCAAATCCAAAAATTTCTGAATCCGTTAATAGATTCATCGGGTCGGCACCTTCAACCATTTCCGCCAGCTCAATCATTTCTTTGAGATCCACACAGTAAAATGGTTTTTCAAACGACATAGTATTAAAAAGCTGAAGGAACTCAGACAAAGATAGAGTTTCCAGGTTGTTCTCTTTCAGTGCCGTATTAACAGATCTAAAGATCTCAAGATCAGGTCCCACCATCGCCAAAGTCTTTTGTTTAAGCTCTGCACTCAATGCTCCCTCCAGTCTAGGGAGAGCCTCGTCTACTTTTTGAAGAGCTGTCACCTCTCCTTCTGGAAAACGTTGAAAGCGGCCTGCTCGACCTGCGATTTGTTTTAATTCAGAGTTTGTAAGAGGAAATTCTTTATTATCAAAATGTTTAGCGATAGCTGAAAAGACAATTCTTTTAATAGGAAGATTCATTCCCATAGCGATAGCATCAGTTGCTACCATAATATCAGTTTCACCTTCATCAAATTTTCTTGCCTGCTCTCTTCTTACCTCTGGACTCAGTCTTCCGTACACGATAGACACTTTAAAGTTTAAATTTTCAAGGTCTCTTTTATATTTCAAAGCATTTCTTCTTGAGAAAACAATAAGTGCGTCGTGCTTTCGCATATCCACGAGTCTAATCTGTCTGGGAAGAACCTTAAGTTTAGTCATCCTTTCGTACTGTTTTACTTCAAGAGTGTCCCCCGTTAGCTCTAATATCTGCTTTACCAACTCAAAAACTGAATGATCACCACACAGGTGGATTTCATCAGCATTCATATTAACAAGGGCTCTAGTCCAGGCCCAACCTCTTTGAGGGTCTGTAATCATTTGAATTTCATCAATGACAACACAATCGAACTCTTGATTCATTTTGGCCATCTCGATGGTAGAAGAAAAATGTTGTGCCCCTTCTATTTCCACCACTTCTTCTCCCGTGAGAAGTGTTGTAGGCACCCCTTTGTCATTAAGAGTATCATACAGCTCTGAAGCTAGAAGTCTTAGAGGTGCAAGATAGGAGCCTCTTGGAGCTTTGGATAGGGCTTCAATTGCGTTATAGGTTTTACCAGAGTTTGTAGGACCCATATGATAAACAATCTTTCTCGTCTTTCTTCTTGCCTCTGAGTGAATCCAAAACTGACCTAAATATTCTCGCAAAATAGTTGCTGAAATATCCTTTCTTTTTAGTGCCATGACAGACTTAAGAAGTTTCAAAAAATCACGTTTAAGCGCTTGCGGAGATCGCCAAATACCAAGGTTTAATTGACTGAAAAACCTATCATATTCGGAATCTGTGATCATATCAGCAGGATGTCCCTGCTCAGTTAAGATTCCAGAGAAAAAGCTCTTTAACCTTAAAATATAAGTCTTTCCGATTTCTGAATTTGGCCCAAGTTTCGTTTTAAAATAGTTCTTTAGTTCGGAGTCGAGCTTATTTAATGAACTTCTCTTAAGTCTATAGCGAATTTTTTGAAGATTTTTTTCTTGATTTTTCTTTACCTTGGAAACGAAATCACTCAAATAGGAAATATCACGTTCTAGTAATAATTCTTCTAAATTCTCAAGAGCTCGGTCAATCGCTTCAATTTCATTTTGAAAGACAACATCTCTCACCTTGGCCCTATAGTCTGCAATGCATTTTTGACACTGACACTTCAGTTGATTTTGCTTCACCTCGATATTGAAATTATTGAGAATCTCGTCTTGGGTTTCTATATGATCTGTTTTCAATCCATCCAGCCACTCAAGATGAGCCTGCTGATAATCTAGTAGAAGACTCTCTTCAATATGCTGGTCTGAAACAAGTGGATACTCTCCCTGCTCTGGAAATAAATAGTCCTCGCGAAACAAGACTTCGATAATATTATCACGCATTAAAGAGTGGGATAATTTTCCGAAACGTTTTTCATATAAATGTTCTAATGAGGGAAATTCTTTAAGAAGTGCCTGGGTTGGCTTCAATATATTTTTAAGTGATTCAAGTAAGAGTCGGGATTCATCAAGAGAGCGAAGGTCCTCATCATCATCTTCGAAAATACTTTTAACAAATATATTTCGAGACGCTTTTAAGTTATCTTCGATCTCTTGAAATAAATCCTCTATTTTCAGTCTATTTTCCCATTTCTACGACGAATGCAACTCCAAGTCTTGCGAATTTTTCAGCGTGATCCGCTGTTCCACCAGAACCTGCAACATCAATTGTATCTCTTGCTGTGTGGATTTTACCGTTGATATCATTCATTGTCGACTCGAATGGCATACTGGCAGGGAAACCTGCATTATGCCAAGAAGCATGATCTGAACAACCATAACCACATCTTGAATACCCCCAGGATACATCTGTTAAGTAAGTATCAATTAGGCTTCCCATAAACTTAGTTTGAGCTTCATTGGTGTAATCAGTCATAAAAACGATATCAAGCTCTTCTGTTCCTTTGTGATTCGTCATATCAAATTGAACAACACCAACAACTTTCTTACCATCTCTTTTGTATTGATTAGCTATTGCCTTAGAACCAAGAAGACCAACTTCTTCAGCCGCATAAGCCATAAATTGAACCGTTCTTTCCGGCTTATATCCACCATCCATAATGACTCTAATAACTTCTGTAATAGTTGCAATTCCTGAAGCATTATCATCGGCTCCCGGAGCTCTCGCTCTTTCTCTTCCAAAGAAACCAGCAATAGAGTCTGCGTGACCACCTATCACAATAATTTCATCTTTTTTAGAAGTACCTTCAACAGTCATGACAACTGATGGTTGAGGCCATCTGTCATGTTGAAAATAATCGACAGATACATCTGCTCTAGAGCCGGCTAATTTCTCCCATGTACTTTTAACATAAGCTTGCGAATCAACGCCTGTTTGAGCTTTATAATAACGATTTCTAAAAGAAGATAATTTTAAAATCATCTCCCTAATTCCAAACTCATTTACTTGAGTCAGCATTCTTTGCACTGTCTCACCTTCAGAGATATTATAATTAAAAAGATCTAGACTCTTAGCTTGCAATCTAGTTTTTGAATCAGAAATAACTTGCAGAGCTTCGTCCAAGGAATCATGTACAATGAATCCTCCACAACGATTAAATTTCTCATGCATCAATTCTGAGAGTAACTCAACATCACTTTCTTGAATTCTTAAAACTGAAATCCCTTCTTGCGATGCCAATAGGTTAGACTTTACAGATTTCTCTGCAGATTGAACGGCATCACTGCCGATAGTGATATAAAGATCCTTTGCCATAGCAACGGAACTCACCACCATTAACGAAATCATCCATAATTTTTTCATATAACATTCCTTTGGTTTAGAGTAAGTAAATCACAGGGGTAACCCCCTGAAAACAAACATCATCTAACAAGTTTATTTCTATAAAACTTGACCGATAAGAATTTTATGAACAAACAACTTTCAAAACTATTAGATAAACTTATGGCTGGTAGTGAGTCCAAGACTAAATTAGTCGCCTTAGAGACTCTCTTTAACCAAGGCATTCCGTTTAATATTCCTCATAAATTTAAGTTTGTTGAGATCTCTCATCAAAAGACCGTTTTAAAACTTCCTTATATTAAAAAGAATAAGAACCATCTGGGTGGGCTCCACGCCTGTGCCGTGGCGACCCTAGGAGAATATCCAGCGGGTCTGACTTTAGTAAAAAAATTCGGAATGAGTCGCTACCGCCTAATAATGCGACGAATTCAAGTTGAGTATTTTAAACAAGCAAAAGAGGCTTTATTAGGTGAAGTGATAGTTAATCATCAAGAGCTTGATCAGTTTGGTCAACAGTTACAGAGTGAAGACATGGTTGAAGTTGAGATGACTACAAATATCTTAAACAAATCAGAAGAAGTTATCGCAGTGGTTCACACCGTTTGGCAGATAAAAAATTGGAAAAAAGTCTCATTTAAAGGCTAAATAGGTTAAAAAAGCAAAGACATAGGCCATTGCCAAAGTATAGCCCATAAAAATCAATGGATGCTTATAACCTCCAGTTTCTTTTTTAAGAACGGCAAAAGTCGAAATACATTGAGGTGCAAATACAAACCATATAAGTAAAGACATCATTGTTGCTAGCGAATATTGTGCACTCAAAATACTTGAAAGATTTTTTAGAAAACTTTCTTCCTCAGCGTCATCACCTTGAACCGCATAAACAGTTCCCATAGCTGCAACCATGACCTCCCTGGCTGCAAAACTAGGAATGAGTGCTGTCGTCAATCTCCAATCATATCCAAGAGGCCTAAAAATAGGCTCGAAAGTCTGACCTATCTTAGCTGCATAACTATAATTTACGGCTGGTTGATCTGCTCCCTCAGGTGCACTTGGAAATGAGACTAATCCCCAAATCACAATACTTAAAAGAAGAATGACTGTTCCAGCTTTTTTAACAAAAATCCAACCTTTCATTAAAGACTGTTTCAGAATTTTAAAAAAACTTGGAATTCGATACGGAGGCAGCTCCATCAAGAGATAGGCTGGAGAAGTTGGTAAATAAGTTTTACGTGCAATCATGGCCACAACAAAGGCAGAGACTATACCCAAAGCATATAAACCAAACAAAGTGAGAGCTTGTAAACTAAATGGACCTAAGAAATGACCCTTGGGAATCATGACTCCTATTAATAAGGTATAAACTGGGAGTCTGGCTGAACAGGTCGTCAAAGGGGATACCATCATTGTAATCAGCCTTTGACTAGGATCTTCGATAATTCTGGCAGACATAATACCAGGAATAGCACAAGCATGGGATGAAAGCATCGGAACAACTGCTTTTCCCGGAAGTCCCATTTTTCGCATGAGATAGTCTAAACTAAAAGCGACTCGCCCTAGATAACCAAAGTCCTCCAAAAAATAGATAATTAAAAAAAGAAAAACGATATGGGGGAGAAAAACGAGAATTCCGCCTACACCTGCAATGACACCATCCACTACTAGACTCTTTAAATACCCATCAGGCAGCAGAGTAGAGACAGAATCTCCAAGCATAGTAAAAATAGATTCTATTCCCCCCATAAAAGGATCGGACCAGGTAAAAAGAAGTTGAAACATAAACAATAAAATAAAAATCAAAATGATGGGGCCTAGCCATGGATGGAGAAAAAATCTATCGAGTTTCTCAGTCAAGCTATCCGCAAGGATATTTTTAATCGTGATATCATCTACGATACTTTCAATCTGAGCTAGCTTTTCCTTAACATACTCAGGTCGTTTAATTTTCGTTTGATAGTCTTTTGGAATATTAAATTCGCGTTTTTCTGGTTGGGAGTCATGAATTTTCTTTGTTAACTCATCTAAGCCTTGTCCAGAAACTGCCGAGACGGGAAAGATAGAAACGCCTCCCAAGTATTGTGAAAGCTTGTCTAAATCAAGCTCCTGCCCTCTTTTTGTTGCAAGGTCCATCATATTCAGAGCCAATACAAAGCTTTGGTTAATTTCCTTGAGTTGCAAAGCCAAATACAATGACTTCTTTAAGTTGGTTGCATCCATAACTAAAACTAAAAGATCAGCTTTCTCTTCTTCTACTTTATCAAAGATAAAGTCTCGCGTTACTTTTTCATCTAATGTTGCAGCATCAAGTGTATAAACCCCAGGGAGATCTAAAATGGATATATCTGAGTCTACAAGAGTTCCAAGTTTTTTTTCCGTGGTAATGCCGGGAAAATTCGCGATTCGTTGTCTTGAATTTGTAAGTGCATTGAATAGTGACGATTTTCCAGAATTAGGAAGTCCAACCAAGGCTACGAAGCTCATATTTCCTCGATCCCAACAACTCTAGCATGCTCTTTAGATATGACGATTTGACTTCCCGAAACCTCTATTAAAAAAGGATCACTAAAAAGTGGAGCTTTTCTTTTAAGTCGAACGATAGAGCCAGGCACTAAACCAAATTGAAATAAGCGTGCTTTTAGCGCTTCATCGATGTCTTCGAGAGACATTATTCTATAAGATTTATCAATGGTTGCCGTCTCTAAAGTCATAGTGTTTGAGTACCTAAAGTGAAGTTAGTACTATCAAACTACCTCAATAAAGTCCACAGAATCTAGTTTGTTAAACGACCATGAGCGTCACCAGATTGATGCATCTGACTCTTTGTACCCTCAAAAATATTTCTTAGACTTGCGATGATTTGCGCTTCATCATCTTCTACCTTGGCCTGCCCTGAGGCTATCGACTTAGTCATCAATTTAATCTCATTTTGAGCAAAACTAATTTGTTCACTTTCATAATTAGACGTCAAGTCATCTATGCGAGTTCTACCGCTAGACAATACCATATCAGCCTTACTTAAGAGTACTTCCAACTGAGAGAGTCTCTTATCCAACTCACCCTGACTTTCTCTCCAACGATTTATTGTTTCTGTAGGCACTTTACTCTTTGCCTGAGTCACAAGACGATTGAGATGATCACTCAAATCAGACTTGAGTTGTTTGAGCTCTGCCTTCTGTTCACCATACTGAGGTACAGATCGATAAATCTCCTCCAAAGTACTTCTTAAGGTTTCACTCTTGTTTTTACTATGTTGGAGAGCTGTAACGTTGGCATTAATGATCTCAATTGATTTTTTAGCGATGCGATCGTATTCTCTCGCCTGCTGGGATAATCCAATGACATGAGTCTTAAACGCTTTTAGATCACCCAAGCTTCCTTTCACTGACTCAAGATTTTCAGACAATTTTTCTCTTACAAAGTCACGGTCGGCTTCAAGCCTTTCTACCTCAGAGTTTAAAATTTCAATTTGGTCTATTAATGAATCTCTTTCTTGCTGAATTTTTGTATGGTTCTCAACAAACAGCTGATATACATCTTTTATCCCTGCCAGAACGAACTCATATTTAGTCTCCTCACTCATTTCAAAAGAATTTTCTTTCAGCCGTTTGAGATTTGATTTTATAGGATTGATAAGACCTTGAGCCTGATCCTTAATAGTTTGTTCAAGTGAGCGAAGATCATAAAAGAATAATTGAATACGACGATGACCTTGATATTCAACCGGAGAGACAAACATTTCATAGGGTCTTGCAGTTAAGTCATCAGAAGGTTTCACTTGAATTTGATAGATCCCAGCTACTCCATGTTTTAAAGCTTCAATAACCGGGTCTTCCTCTCCCAGATTTGTGAGCTTACTTAAAAAATCCCAAGTCATATAATCTTTTTTAAGTTCGTCTTCCTCGATCAACCACTCCTCACTAAAAAACTTATTACTCCAAATGACTTGCAGATTTTCATCCAGAAGAATGGAAGCCAATGGTAGTGCCTCTTGAAAAATACTTCCCATACTCATTCTCTTATTTACATATCGAGACATCTTTTCGCAGAAATTCTGAAAAGACTCAGTACTACCTGGAATCGAGACAGACTTATCAGATTCAATGATTCTTTCACTAATTAAATTCTCAATATCCTTCTCCATATGAGACTGGGCCTTCCTATTTAGCCAACCACTTAGTGGAACTCCCATTCCAAAGAGGAAAACCGAAAGCACAAAAAGACTTCCAAGACCGTAGATGAACATTTTCCCTACTTGCTCAACTTTTAATTTCTCTAGAGTCAGTTCTGGACTGACTGTTTGAAACCATTTTTGACTCGACTCCATAGCCTCGCTGTGAAGCTGGCGGAAAAAGTTTAATTCTTCCATATACTTTGTCAGCATAGTCATTTCTGTCTGAAGATTTTTTATACGAGAGGCGATTTCTGCTTTATCAGACCTTTTGAGAATTGAGTTTTCAGTAATCTTAAGCATTGAATTAAAGTCCCTCTCAACATCTTTAATGAGGGATTCAATATTATTAACCTTAACCCCGGAACGCGTGACAGAATAAATTCTATCGCTCATTCTAGTTAAAGTACGCCATCGATTTTCTCTCACAAAATCATAGAACTTATCCATTTTTGTATTAAAGACATTCATGACTTTTGTCGTCTTAGGAAATGATAAAAGATTTTGAGTTGAAGTTTTCAACTTTTGAAAATCTGCCTTCAAAGTTTTAAATTGATTAGATTTTATATGAAGATCAACTTTTTCATATTCGTTCTCAACTTCTTTAATTTTTTTCAACGCCAATTTATAATCTTCAATTTCAACTAATTCTCTCACTCGATTGAGTTCAGTTTTCTTTTCAAAATCTTCAAGAATATAACTCACTTGGTGCAAATTCTTCGCGCGGCTTCCATCCAAAAATCCTAGCTGCCAAAAATAGGCAAGAGTTCCTAATATGGAAGCTCCCATAAATAGAAGTGAAATTTGGTAGTAAAGATTTACTTTGGAGTTATAATTTCGAATCATCCTAACCTCTTGGCGCAACTTCCCTGTGCGTTGACTAAATTATCTAATAAATTTCAATGAGTTGTAAAGCAAAGGCCACTAATTAAGCGGCCCTATATTTCTACCATAATTTAAGGTGTGACTTCTAGACTGCAATATCTTCGTGAGACTCAAAATCGTTTTTAAGTTTAGCTTTTAACTTCAAAATGGCTTGAGTATGAAGCTGAGAAACTCTTGATTCAGTAACGTCAAGTACTTGACCAATCTCTTTTAGATTTAAATCTTCAAAATAATAAAGTGAAAGCACCAATCTTTGCTTTTCTGGTAGTGACTTGATTCCATCTCTAATAATATTTTGAGCTCTTTTGTAATTTACCGCTGAAAATGGATTCGATGATCTTCTGTGTTCTAAAAGCCCCATCATAAGCTTCTTATCACCACGACTAAAAGTTGCTGAATCATCTATATTAAGCAGTGAAACTGATTTCGACTTATTAAGCATTTCATGGAATTCTTCCATAGAGCATTCAAGCTCCGCACACATCTCTTCATCTGTAGCGGGTCTTCCTAGGTCTCTTTCAAGTTTTGCGTAAGTTCTTTCGAGAGTTTTTGTTTTCTCTCTAACAGAACGTGGAACCCAATCCTGTGAACGAAGTTCATCTAAAATAGAACCTCTGATTCTAAATTCTGCATATGTTTTAAATTTATTATCACGGCTTGGATCAAACTTTTGGATAGCATCCATAAGACCAATAACCCCGCATGATATAAGATCATCTAATTCAATATTTGCTGGCAAACGAGCCGCTATTTTCTG
>CEQY01198103.1_pt1 | contig 10760 bp, 9 predicted proteins | sample 361391 | NCBI WGS metagenome assembly CEQY01 (sample SAMEA2621075, study PRJEB7988) | marine metagenome | isolation source: saline water (ENVO:00002010), including
ATACTTCTCTCTAAAATCGAGATATTTTGAGGAACATAACTTATTTTTTTACTAAAAATTTCTAAGTTATTAAAAATTTCATAATTATTATTAAAAGTAACATTGCCCTCATTTGGTTTTAATAGACCTAATAATAAGTTTAAAAGTGTACTTTTTCCTGCCCCACTCTCACCAATTATTCCAACAAACTTTTGTTTTTGGATATCTAAATTAATTCCGTCTAAGATTTTTCTCTCATCATATGAGAATGAAACATTTTCAAATTTAATACTTTTAATTTCATTTTCATTTTTTTTTTCAAAACTTTCTTTTATTGATTTATGACTAAAATCATTGTTATTTACTTGCGACAAAATAAAAATATTGTGTATTTTTGTTGTAGTATGAAGTAGAATATTTTTATATGAATAAGCAGTAATCATTCTATTAAAAGCTGGCATTAATCTAAAAAATGCTAAAGCATATAAACCAATAGAAGAAAACAAACTTGTAGGATTTTTATAGTCATAAGCTAATAAACAATAAAATACTATTAAAGTGACTACAGTCACCTCAATGACTGCCCTCGGAACATTTACAATAACGTCAACCATTAAACGATTTTTTACATAATCATCATTATGTTTATTAAATTCTTTTAAAAAAAATTTTTTAGTTGAAAATATTTTTATTAATTTAATATTACTTAACGTTTCTTTTACATGTCTTTGGAGAAAGGTCATTGAGTCAAATATTTCCTGACCTTTTTTTTTAGAAGTATTTTTTAAAAAAAAATTGTAAAATAAAAAGACTACAACTAACAAAAAAATAATCATTAAAGTTGCATAAAAGTTATATGTTAATAAAAGTACCATTATCATTAATGTAATAAATACTTCTGCTATACCAATAAAGAAATGATAAAGAGAAAATCTTAAATCCTCTAAATCAAGATTAATATTTTTAACCAATTCAACTGAGCTATTATTTAAATGGAAGATATACTTTTGATTTAAAAAATTATTATAAAGTTTTTTAGCAAGATCTCTTCTTATATTTTGATTAAACTTATTACTTATATAAATATAGAATATGTACATTAAATTTTTAACCAAAAAAATTATCCATACTACTGCTAAGAAAATAATTATATTTTGAGATACTGAAAAATTTTTAAGGTATGGAACAAATTCTCTAATTTTTTCAACATAATCAGGATTCAGAATTATGTTTACCAAAGGTATTATCATCCCAATACCTGCAGTTTCTATAATAGCAATAAAAACCGTAAAAAAAATAATCAAATTAAATTTACCTAATTTTTCATAACCAATTAGAGTTTTTATTTTATTGCTAATAAACATTCTTCTTTAATTTATATTTTGCCCTTTTGAATTCACTGTTTAAATTTCATTTGATTTTTTTAATTTTTCAATTGTTTTTAACACAAATACTCCATCTTCAATGGTTGCAACTTCATATTTTTTTGAATAATTTTTTTTAATCAAAAAATCAACTAATTCATAATAACTGCTTTTTATATCATTTTTTATAAATGAAATATTTTTCCAAACTTTTTTATTTTTTTTTAAGAAATAAATATTGTTTAAAATTAAATCTATTTTGAGCTCTCCCTTATTTCCATAAATTGTTAAAAATCTTTTTTTGTTATTGTTCAAAAAATCTAGACTTAAACTTCCTAGAATTTTATTAGAAAAATTAAAAATTATTTTTACATTATCTTCAACATCTATATTCAATTCTTTAGAATTTATATTAAATCCTTTGCATTTAAATCTTTTACCAAAAATCCATATCAGATAATCCAATTCATGGCTCAATTCTAATAATGCTCCACCTCCAAGTTTTTTTGAAGCAGATACACTTTTTAAATAATTTTTATTTCTCCATTTCTTCAATAAGTATCCACTTTCACAGTTAAAAGAATAAACCCTGCCAACATATTTTTTTAAATTTTTTTTTATAAAATTTAGAATATTGTAAAATCTTAAATTATAACCGAGAGCTTTTATTTTTTTATTTTTTAAATATGCTAAAATTTTTTTTCCATCTTTCAAATTATGTGCAAGTGGTTTTTCAATAAATATTTTTTTGGCACTTTTAGTGAGATTTAATAAACCTAATCTTTTACTGCTTGGGTTACAAAAGAATACAACAGTTGGACTAAATGATATTATTTGAGACTTATTCGCTAAAAAAAAATCTTTATTTCTTATTCTATAACTGAAAACTCTAACTTCAACATTAGGATATTTTTCTTTTATAATTTGATGATATCTTTGACCAGATGAGCCATATCCAATAATTAAAACTTTCATAATTACAGTGAGAAACCACCATCAACAAATATATTTTGACCTGTGATATATTTTGACATATCAGATGATAAAAAAACTATTGGTCCAATCAGATCTTCAACTTGCGTCATTCGTTTTAAAGGAACTTTATTTATATAATTTTTTTTAAATTTTTTATTTTGTGCTCCTTCTATACCTCCTGGACTTACCATATTAAATCTTATTTTTTTATTTGCTGATTTTGCCAACCATTTTGTTAAATAAGCTAATGCAGCTTTACTAGATGAATAAGCAGCTGGATTGTATATATTTGTATTTTTATACATCCTCCAATCAGGTAAGCTTTTGGAATATATTGAGCCAATAGATATTACACTTGGTGAATTAGATCTAACAAGTTTTTTTTCTAAATTTTGAACTAAAAAAAATAAAGAATTTAAATTAATTTTAAAAGTTTCATCCCAGTTGTAAATAGACTGCTTAGAAAATTCTGTGTTCCAACCTTTTAGTTTTGATGTTCCAACTAAAGATGCAGAGTGTATTATCACATCAATTTTATTAAAATTGTTTTTTATATTTTTAGTTAAATTTTTAAGCTCTTTATAATTTGCTAAATTACAATGATAAAAAAAATTATTTTTTGAATTTATTTTTTTTTTTAAAAGATTTAATTTTACTTTATTATTATCAACCAATATTAAATTAGCTTCGTTATCATTAAAATACTTTGCCAGAGTTGAACCTATCTGACCTGCGCCACCAGTTATTAAAATTGTTTTTTTTTTAAAATCTATCATATCTTTTTTTTTTGAATAAATATTCGCAATATAAAAAATCTTCTATTGTATCTATATCTATAGCTCTTGTACTCGGTATCTCAACTCCACCTACATTTCCATCAAAAATACGTTTATTATTAAGAATTGTAGATGAATTAGTAACTAAAGCTACAGTTGTGAGTTTAAATGAATTTTTAAATTGTTGTCGTCTATAAAACTTGCTTTTTGTGTCTATTAATTGAATTTGATTTATTTTATTTTTGTTGACTAAATTAAAAGCTGGGTGCAAGCTTGTTCTAGAAATTACCATTGTGCTATCAAATTTCTTTGTTTCATAAAGTTTAATACATGCATTAATATCTTTAACTTTTCTACACGGTGATGTGATTGGTAATACCACTATTTTTTCTAAATTAGTTTTAAACTTATTTTCAATAAATTTTGTTGCATGTTGCCAAGAAAGCCATTCTGGACTTCTATCAGTTGCTAGTTTCTTCGGCCTTAAAAAAAAAATATTTGCTCCAAATTTTTTTCCTATTGTAGCAATTTTTTTACTATCAGTTGACAAAATAATTGAATCTATATTTTTAATTTTTTTTGCTTGCTGAATTGTCCAATATAATAAGGGTTTTCCATTAAAATTTTTAATATTTTTATTTTTTAAACCTTTAGATCCTGATCTGGCAAATATAAAAATTACATTTTTCATTATATTTTAACGTATAGATATATTTTATATTTTAATAATTATTAAATTAAAGTAAAACTTTTTCCGTTTTAAGATAATTATGTTAAGAGGCTTTTGTAAAAGTTTAAAATAGGAAAAAAAATGCTACCAGACAATAGTTGGTATGGACATAGAAAAATTTTATTTCAGTATTTAGGTCTTAAAGATAGAAAAATTTTTGCTTCACTCCAACATGGTTGGTGCTCTCAAGTTCTAGATAAAACTGCAAATTATAAAAAAAGTTATTTTTATAAAATATTGGTTTGGTCAAAATTCCAAAGTAAATTTTTTCTAAAGAAAAAAATTAAGAATGTATATGATATAGGTTCACCTTTTTTATATTTATGTAAACTTCTTGAAACAAATCAATTTAAAGAAAAAATTAATTCAAGAAAAGAAAAGAAAATATTAGTATTTCCAGCTCATTCATCGCAAGGATTTAATCATATTACAGATCATAAACTTTTAATTAAAAATGTTAAAAAAAGTTTTAAAGGTAAATATACAGTATGTTTTTATTATTTTGACTTAAATAAAAAAGATATTGATTTATATAAAAAAAATAAATGGGAGGTAATTTGCTGTGTAAAAAATAAGACAGATCAACTATCATTATATAAATTGTATAATCAAATAAATAATCATGATATTATAGTTTCAACGGAATTTAGTTCAGCCTTATTTTATAGTATGTATTTGAAAAAAAAAACTAGAGTAATGCTTTCTCCAAATAAAAGATTAGAACTTTATAGTAATTTAGAAAGAAAATTTTTAAAATTTTATATGAATAATTATCCTGAATTATTTAAAAAATTTTTATCTTCAGAAAAAGGTTATAAACTTGGAAAACTTGAACTGGGTTTTGATTCAATGAAAAATAAGCATGATTTAAAAGAAATACTTGGATTAAATTCTTTCATTAAGATGTTTTTTTCAAATATGTTCTCTTTTATATATGATTTGAAATATGGATCGGGTCTCAGAAAAGGTAAAAATCTAAACAATAAAAATTTAAAAAAATATATATTAGCTGCAAGAAAAAAAAGTGGTCTTTATTAAAATTTGAACTTGGATCTTTATTTCATTTTTCCACTTTTAGACACATCAACTACTCTAGTTTGATTTTTTTTATCATAATCAGTGTCTATATGTGCAACGAAAGGTCTAAAGTTAGATGGATTCCATTCTTTTGAGTATTTTTTTAAATCGTCTTTAGTATATTTTCTTTCAAATAACCTATAATTTTTACCATGAATTTTTGGTGAACCGTGTTTTTTTAATTTTTCAAGCATTCTAGGAGAAATTGTATCAATAGTAGGTTTTTCTCGACCACCAAATCCATCGGACTCTGCGGGCATAGGAAGTGCACCTGAGCAATTTTTGCAATATCTATTAATTTGATCTTTAAAATCTTCAGGTGTTTTTTTCCACCAACCTTTTTCAATTGGCCAACCCCCAGGACCATCAAATAAATAGTCTAAGCTTGCAGCAACTTCACAAAAAAAAGCTCCTTTAGGGTTTATAGCAGCTGACCATTGTTCTTGTATCCAACAATTATCTATTAACTTCCACATTAAATTTTTATCTTCCACAACCTCATCTATTGACATCAATAAAGGCGTATGTTTTCCGCCAGGTGTGGTATGATCGTTATAAGTTATCTTGTCTTCATCAAAAGTCTTAAAAATTATTTCTTTTTTTTTAGTCCAATTAAATCCCGAGGTCCATATATGCCTCCTTCTTCTAGGAACCATTTCTTCATAAATTTTACAAATTTCATCAAATTTAGGATGTAATGTGGGATCACCACCCATTAATCCGATTTCTCCAGGAAAATCTTGCAAAGAATCTATCGCTTTTTTTAAATACTCAAGATCCATAAAATATGGTTTTTTGTGATGACCTACATGTCTTGTACAGTTTGTACATTTCAAATAACAAGCATTAGTTACGTCTATCTGTATTACTGTATTTGTATATATAGGTCGCATAAATATAACTTAAATTGTTAATACCTTTGTTTAATCTATTAAAAAATATTCGTCAAGTTTAAGATTTTCATGACCACTAGTGTTATTAGCTGAACACAGGAATGTATTGCAATCTTCAACTTTAAACTTTTCAAGATTTTCCTCTAAAAATGATGATTTGAAAAGATTGGAATATTTTAAATGTGTTTCATTATAATTATTTTTTTCAAAAATAATATTTTTCATATCACAGTTTACAGCTTCGAAATTTTCAATATTATTTTTAAAAAAATGTGAACCTCTAAAGCATGAATTAAAAAAATTGCAATTTTTGAAATTATTTTCAATAAGACTACCTGATCTTAAATCAAAATCAGAACCTTTTACATCTTTAAGTAAACAATTTTTAAAATTTGTATGTTTTAATATGCAATTAGAAAAATTAGAATTTTCAAAATTACAATTTATTATATCTGTTTCACCAAAATCAACATTAACAAAACTACAATTTATAAATGATTTGTTTTTAAGTTCACAGAATTGTAGAAATATATCTTTAAATATAAAACCATTAAAATTGATTTCCTCGGGAGGATTTCTGTTATAGTTTTTGTTTTGGATTATTTTCATAATCACAACGTATATAGATAACTTCTAAATTAGCAATATAAATTAATTTTACTTTGATTTTTTTTATTAGATAGCATAATAGAGGCATAAAATATGAGAGACCAAATATATAAAATCTACAATATATTATTCTCCAAAACCAATTCGGTGAGGTACTTCATTAAAGAAAAATATTTATATTTAAAAAATAAAAAAAAATCTTATGAAATACTAAATAAAGATAAGCCTTTAATTAGTATTATAATGCCAACTTACAATAGATGTAAAATTTTATCTGAAATAGGAATTCCAACAGTTTTAAATCAAACATATCAAAATTTTGAACTTTTAATAATTTCTCATGGAAGTACGGATGATACTGAAAATGTTGTAAAAAAAATAAATGATAAAAGAATAAAATATTTTAAAATTTCAAGGGAAAAAAAATATCCTCCTAATGTTGAAAATCACTGGGCTTGTCATTCTGTAGATCCAACGAATTTTGGTCTAAAGCAAGTTACAGGTGATTGGATTTCCCACCTGGATGATGATGATATTTGGACAAAAGATCATCTAGAAAAATTATTAAATTTTGCGAGAGAAAACAAATATGAATTTGTATCGAGTTCTCATATTGAAAAACGTTATGGAAAAGAGAAAATAATTAACTTTTCAAATGAAAAGCCTCCAGTTGGATCACAACACACTTGGCTTTATACATCTAACTTATCTTTTTTTGACAGAAATATAAACTCTTGGAGAAGAAGTTGGAACAGAATACATGATGTAGATGTTGCTGATAGAATGAAAAAAGTAGGTTTAAATTTTGGTTACTTGAATGAAATTACTTATATAGCTCAGCCTAGACCTGGTGAAAATCAAATTGGAATTAGGGCGATGAGAGAAAATAAAGATTACTACGAAAAATTATATAAATTTTAATTAGCAAAAAATTTAAAAACTCTATTTACCTCATAAACTCATCGTTTTCTTTTAAAAAATTTATACTTACATGTGAATAAAACTTGTTGCCATTTAATAATCTCTGTAAACCATGATCATTCATTTTATTTAAAAAATTTTTCCAAAATTTATTCTCTATAATTCTTCTCTCTTCATCAACCTCAAAATTATTTTTTATTAAATCAATCATTTCTATTACTGCATTTTTTATTTCTTCTGGGCTATTATCTTTAGTAATCACTTTTTTTTCTTGGAATTCTAAATCTTTACTTGCGGTAGCCAATCCAGTATCAAAAAGTTCTGTTAAAGTAAGCTCTTTATTTGTACTTTTGTGAAAATGATGTCTGGGCATATATAAATCTCTCTTACAAGTTGTATCTACAAGAGAAATTCTTGAATTTGATACTCTAACTCTTGGTTTGTTGAATATTCTAGAGACACTGTCAAGACCAGAGCCAGTGCTTAAAAAAAATTCACAATTTGCCGCGAGAAAAATATCTAAGAATTCTGTTCTAATTCCTAGGGTAGCATAATCAATAAATTTTTCATTATTTATGGAAAAAGGTTCTGAAACTTTTTGCCCCATTCTAAAAATATAATATCCATTATCTGTCAAATATTCACATGCAGATCTAAAATTTTCAATTTTCGTATTTCTGAATTTACTTTGATCTCCACTAAAATAAAAATCCTTGTCGTAAGTTTTATTAAATAAATATTTATAGTACTCTTCGTCTCTACAAAGAAAGCAAACGAATTTATCAGTTTCCTTTAATCCTAATTTCCTTAAAAAAGAATTTCCAATTTCATTATCATTTTTATTAAAATAATTTATTTTTTCATCAGCTTCTTTTCCTGTTCTTAAATCATGCCCACTATAATAAGGATTTAAAATAATATTATGCTTATTATGACCTAAATATTTTATTTTATTTAAATATAATAGAGGCAACATAATAATATCAGGAACTGTTATCAAATATTTTTTAAAAATTTTTAATAAGGCCTTGTTACATACTGGTTTTTCTAAACAAAATAAATCAATTGAATTTTTAGGATTTTTTCTCAAATTATATATGTATAAGTTCGTATCGATAATAAAATGTCCAATACGTCTTGATGGTATTTTTCCAAAACGAATTAAAAAAAAATTTGAAATTAATCGGATTATTAAAAAAAATGGAAGTATAATTATAGTTGATATAAAAATTAAAATTATAAAAAAAAATTTTTTAATTTTATAAATAAATATTTTTTTGTCACCTTTTCTCAATTGAATTATTTGACTTTTTACCCAAGAAAAAGAATTAAACATAGAACCTACTTTAAATAATAATTCGTTTAATTATTATATGAAATTATTATACTAAACAAATGAATATTAAATATAGACCTGAAATAGATGGCCTTAGAGCAATTGCAGTTGGTCTTGTAATTATTTATCACGCAGAAATAAATTTATTAAATAGCATTTTATTCAAAGGTGGTTTTATAGGTGTCGATATTTTTTTTGTTATTTCAGGCTACCTAATTACTTCAATAATTTTAAAAGAATTAAACACCACTAATAGCTTTTCATTTAAATATTTTTATGAGAGGAGGATAAGGCGTATTGTTCCAGTACTATTATTTATTTCAATATTTTCTATACCTATTTCATGGATTTGTTTAAGCCCTATTGAATTTATTAATTTTTCAAAATCTGTACTTTACTCTTTAGGTTTCACTTCAAATCTATTTTTTTATTTTAGTGGACAAGAATATGCTGCATTAAGCGGATTATATAAACCATTTCTTCATACTTGGTCTTTATCTGTTGAAGAACAATATTATTTATTTTTTCCTTTGTTCTTTTTTGTTATTTTTAAATTTTTTAAAAAAAATCTTTTAATAATTTTTTCAATTTTATTCTTAATAAGTTTGTGTTTTGCAGAATATGGAAGTAGAAATTTTAGCTCTTTAAATTTTTATATATTGCCTACAAGAATTTGGGAATTAATATTAGGCTCTATACTTGCTTATTATGAAAGTAAAAATAAAATACAAAATACAAATATTTTAGGTTCCATATTACCTTCTTTAGGAATATTTTTAATAATCTACTCATCTATATTTTTTGATCATAGCTTAAGACACCCATCAATATACACATTATTACCAGTGGCTGGTACAGCAATGATTATTGGTTTTACAAATAAAAATGACATAATAAAAAAAATTTTATCCAGTAAAATATTTGTTGGAACAGGTCTTATATCATATTCGCTTTATCTTTGGCACTTCCCAATTTTTGCATTTGCGAGGATAACTGAAATTACATCAGGGGATGTATTAAAGAAAATGTTATTGGGACTTATAATTTTTTTATTATCTATTTTTAGTTATTTTTTTTTAGAAAGACCCTTTAGAGACAAAAAATACGATTTTAAGAAAATTATACTTTTTTTAATTTTTTTAATATCAATAATAATTTTATTCTACTCATCAATAATTTATAAAAAAGGTTTTCCTGAGAGAATGCCAAAAATTCTACAAAATGTAAGTTCATTAGAAACCCATAAATTAATTAAAAATTCAGAAAATAAAGAATGTTTAGGTTATAAGGACGGTTGTTTTTTTAATCAAGAATCAAATAAAAAAGTTTATATTATAGGTGACAGTCACGCTGCATCAATTTCATCAGAACTAAAAGAAAAATTAATCAAAAAAAACTATAATTTTTCAACTTATTTAATTGGTGATTGTGGTTTTTTTCCAGGATTTAATTTAATAGAAATTAAAACAAATAAAATTGATAGAAATTGTAATGAAATTTATTTTAAAAAAATAGAGAATGAACTTTTAAAAAACAACAATGCAATAATTATTTATTCATCAAGACTTCCTCTTTATTTAGAAAAAAAAGAATTCGATAGCAAAGATGGCAATGGTGGAAAAAGTTGGAATAAAATTTATCAATCAACAAATAAAACTGATAAAATAAAAACTTCTTTTAATAAATTTATCAAAAGGCTTTCGAAGAATAACAAAGTAATACTAATATATCCAATTCCAGAATTTGATATTCATATCCCTAAAAGGTTGCTAAATATGCATTTGAAGAGAAAATTAGATTTTGAGAACCTAAATACAAATCATTTTATAACAACTTCTTATGCAGTTTATAAAAATAGAAATAAGTCAAGTTTTGAATTACTAAATTCAATCAAAAATAAAAATATTCATAGAATTTATCCACATAAAATTTTTTGCAACAATTTGATTAAAAACAAGTGTATTTCACATGATAAAAATACAATTTATTATTTTGATAGCAACCATCTTTCACTTGATGGATCAAGAGTTTTAAGTCAAAAAATAATGGATGAAATAAATAAGATTGAATCTAAATAAAAAAATTTTAAATTATTTTTAA
>CEQY01051858.1_pt1 | contig 10754 bp, 7 predicted proteins | sample 361391 | NCBI WGS metagenome assembly CEQY01 (sample SAMEA2621075, study PRJEB7988) | marine metagenome | isolation source: saline water (ENVO:00002010), including
GCTGCTGCCTTTGGAACTAAACTCTTTTTTGTCATACCAGGAATTGTATTTATCTCAAGTATCTTCGGTGAATCATTGCGATCACATATAAAATCAACCCTTCCCCATCCTTTGCATTTCAACGAATTAAAAGCCTTTATTGCAAGCTCTGAATATAATTTTTCATTTTTTTTATCACTAAATCCTGGACATATGTATTCTGTATCATCAGATTCATATTTTGCTGTGAAATCGTAAAAATCTCTTTTTGTTCTAATTTTGATACTAGGAAGAGTTTTTTCCTTGAGAATAGAAACTGTTATTTCATTTCCATGAATATATTCTTCTGCGAGTACAATTCCATCAAATTTAAGAACAGTTTCGAATGCATCAAGTAATTCATTCGATTGACATACTTTAAACATGCCAAAACTTGAACCCTCTGAAACTGGTTTTAATATCATTGGAAATCCAAGGTCTGTTTCTGCATCCTTAAGATCTTTCTTATCTCTCAATAATTTATAATTTGGAACAGGTAAGTTTTCTGATAAAAAGACTCTTTTACTCGTAATCTTATTCATCGCAATGGCTGATGGTATCACCCCACTTCCAGTATAGGGGATTTGGTGCGACTCTAATAATCCCTGAATTAGTCCGTCTTCTCCACCTTTGCCATGCAATGCAATAAAAGCTCTATCTACTCCCTTTTCAAGATGACTCATAAGTGATTCATTTTTTGGGTCCCATCCAAAAGCATTAATTGAAAGAGCGTTGAGTGCAGACAGGATTGCGGCTCCACCCTCTAATGATATATCTCGCTCATTTGAGTGCCCTCCATTTATCACCATTACTCTTCCAAACTTATCTGGGTCAAATGTTTTTTTGAAATGAATGGAAGGCATTCTTATTTTTTACCAACAATTCTAACTTCACACTGAAGCTTTATATTAAATTTTTGATGAATTTCTTTTTGCACGTGGATTATTAACAATTCAATATCGCTTGCAAGAGCATCGCTATCATTGATAATAAAGTTAGCATGTTTTTCTGAAATCTTTCCGCCTCCAATTCTGTATCCTTTTAGACCTGCTTCCTGGATTAATCTTGCTGCATAATCTCCTTCTGGATTTTTGAATACAGAACCGCAACTTGGTTTACCTAGAGGTTGTGATATTTTTCTTTTAGAAAGCATCTCTCTTTGTTTGGAAATTGATGCAGATTTTTTTGGATCAAAAGCAAGTTTTGCGCTCACAAACCATTCATTTTCTGGACCTTCAACTTTTCTGTATTGCACCTTGTATGCAGAAGGATATCTTTCTATAAGCTCGCCTTTTCTTGTGATGACTTTAACAGATTCCACTGTATCCCATGTTTCATAACCGTATGCTCCAGCATTCATAGTTAATGCACCACCAAGAGAGCCTGGTATTCCTGCAAAAAATTCTGAAGGTGCCATACCCCACCTCATACATTGTCTGGATAGCATTGTACATGGGGTATTGGCACTAACTTCTATACAATGCTCATTAACTTTTATAATTTCTTTTTTTAAAAGTAACAACGAGATAACAGCACCTGAAATTCCCCGATCTCTAATTAGCAAATTACTTCCTCTTCCAAGCCAAAAAATAGGAACGCTTATTTCTAAATTAGATAAAAATAACTTTAGTTCATTCAAATCATAAGGCTGAAAAAATATCTCAGCAGGCCCTCCAACTTTCATTGACGTATATTTTTTTAAAGGTTCATTAAATAATAAATTTCCCTTAATTGATCCTAAATTTTTTATACTAAGACTATCCATGTTGCTTTAATAGATCTGGCAAATCACTGACAAAAGATCCGATATCTCCAGCACCCATCAATAGTAATATTTCTCCGTTTTTAACTTTTCTGTTTATTATATTGACTGACTCTTCAAGTGTGCTAACAAAAAATGGTTTCTTCGAAGACTTATTTTTTATTTCTTCCATAATTGACTGTCCGGTGATGTTATCTATCGGTTTTTCACCGGCTGCGTAAATCTCGGTTATTATTAACTGATCTACCTCACACAAAACTTCTACAAATTCAGAGAATAATTCTTTCGTTCTTGTATAACGATGAGGCTGAAATAGAAGAGTAATTCTTTTTGATCCCCAGCCTGATTTTATTGCATTTATAGTTGCTAAAATTTCAGTTGGGTGATGTCCATAATCATCTATTAATGTAATCTCCCCATCTTTTACAGCAATATTCTTTTTTACTTGAAATCTTCTATTAATTCCTGAAAAATTTTTGAAGGCTTTAATTATAAATCTGTCATTGATATCAAGTTCGGTTGCTACTGCAATTGCAGCGAGCGCATTTTGGATGTTGTGAGCCCCAGGTAGATTTATTTCAACGCTAATTTTTTTATTCTTGTTTTTTCTGTATACGTCAAAAGAGGTCTTTGACTCACTGAAATGTATGTCTTTAGCATAAATATCTGCCCTATCTGTAATACCATATGTGATAAGTGAACGTGAAATTTTAGGCATAATTTTCTTAACACCTGGATCATCAATACAAACTATAGCTAAACCATAAAATGGCAGGTTATGTAGAAAACTCAAAAAACCAGAATATAATTTATTTTTATCATGTTCATAAGTCGACATATGGTCAGAATCAATATTCGTTATTATGGAAATCATTGGCTTGAGATGAGTGAAAGATGCATCACTCTCATCTGCTTCAGCCACCAAATATTCTCCTAATCCCAGTTTTGCGTGAGAATTAGAACTTTTTAGACAGCCGCCAATAATATATGTTGGATCTAGCCCACCTTCTGCCAAAAGTGTTGAAATTAAACTGGTTGTTGTTGTTTTTCCATGAGTGCCAGAAACAGCTATCGAGTAGTAGAAGCGCATTAATTCTGCAAGCATCTCAGCTCTCGCAACCACTGGTAGTATTTTTTTCTTAGCTTCGACAACTTCGCAATTATCAGAACTAATGGCGCTCGATACAACCAAGGCATCGGCTTTTTTTATATTTTCAGGTAAATGACCAAGAAAGACTTTCGCTCCGAGATCTTTTAGTCTCTCTAATTGCTCGCTCATTCTAATGTCTGAACCCTGTATCTTATAACCTAATCCTATCATTACCTCTGCAATACCAGACATTCCAGATCCGCCCATTCCAACAAAATGGACTGTTCTAAGTCTTTTCATTTTTCTATTCATCCTGACCCACATAGTTTAAACAGGTTTCGACAATAGCGGAGGTAGAATTAAGCCTGGCTTTAGATCTAGCTAGACAAGCTCGCCTTTTTAGAATATTCCGATCGCTTACCCAATCATTTAGTGTGCTCGTTAGTAAGTCATCTGAGATATCGTTTTCTGTTACAATCTCTGCCGCGCCAAGTTCTTGCATATATTTTGCATTTTGTGTCTGATGGTCGTCAGTTGCTTTTGAAAATGGAATAAATATAACAGGTAAACCTACTGCTAATAATTCGCTTACAGTCATTGCGCCTGCTCTACAAATTACAAGATCTGCCCATTTGTATGCATCAGCAATATCATCTATAAAATCAACTAAGTAAAGTCCTACAGGAACACCCTCATATGCTTTTTTAGCTTGAGATAGGGTTTTTTCACCAGCCTGATGAAAGACTTCCAATTTGTTTGATGATGCAACCTCCTTAATCGCTTTCGGAACAGACTGGTTTAAAACAAGAGATCCTTGGCTGCCGCCCAGAACAAGAATTCTAATCGGAAAATTCCTATTTTGAAGTCTAACTTCAGGATCCTCAATGAGAGCTATCTCATCTCTAATTGGATTTCCTATCGTTTTTGCATTCATCTTATTTGTGAAACTACCTGGAAAAGCCTCCAAAACAGATGATGCTATTCTTGCTAGAATTTTATTTGTTGTGCCTGGAACTGAATTTTGTTCATGAATAACTAGAGGATATCTCATCAGAAATGCTGCAATACCTCCAGGTCCACTCACATATCCTCCCATTCCAATCACTACATCTGGGCGATACTTCATTAGAAGATTGATAGATTGAAAAAGAGATTGAATTAACTGCTTCACTGCAATTAAGACATTCTTAAGGCTCTTTCCTCTCAAACCCATAACATTTATATATTCAATTTTAATATTAGCCTTAGGAACAAGCTTTTCTTCAATACCGCCCTTAGTGCCTATCCATGTGATATTACAGTTAGCATTCTCTAGTGCCTTTGCAATGGTGAGCCCTGGAATAACATGTCCACCTGTTCCGCCAGCCAAAATCATTATTCTCGCTCGACTCATTTATAACCTTTTTTGATTTTTTCTGTTTATTTTATAATTATAATTTGAATTAACTTCGTGATAAATTCTCGAAAGAATACTCAATGTAATTATTGTCATAATTATACTGCTCCTGCCATAGCTTATAAGGGGCAAGGTCAACCCCTTAGTTGGAAGTGCGCCCATGCTCACCCCAAGGTTTATTAATACCTGCAGTGCGATCCATGTGCCCGCACCAATACACAGATATGCTTCAAAAAAACGATCTGCTTTAGCTGACCTTATGGCTAACCGAAATATTCTCCAAATCAATAAGAAGAATAGAACTATTAATACAATTGATCCCAATAAACCAAATTCTTCCGAAAAAACTGCGAAAATAAAATCTGTATGTGCTTCTGGCAAATAAAATAATTTTTGTACACTATTTCCTAAACCAACGCCGAACCATTCTCCCCTGCCAATTGCAATTAGAGATTGAGTCAGCTGATATCCTGAATCATAAACCACATCTTTACCCCACGGATCAAGAAAGCCGGTGAATCTTCTCATAGTATAAGGAAGAAATTGTAATAAAATAGCAAGAACTGAAGAAGTAGCGATTAAGAATAAGACAAAATCTCTTATTCGTGCTCCAGCAACGAGCAACATAGACAAGACAGTTGCTAGCAATACTGCAGTTGCACCAAAATCTGTTTCCATCAATAGTAATAGAGATGCTAAACCTAATACAATCATGGGTCTTAAGAAACCAACAAATCCCTCTCTAAGCTGCTTGTTTCTTCTAACTAAATATCCTGCAACGTAAATCATGATACATAGGCGCGCAGGATCAGATGCTTGTATATTGATGATACCTGCAACTCTAATCCACCTTGTTGAGCCATTTTGTTCAGACCCAATTCCAGGCACCAAAACCAATATTAGTAGCGTTATACCCACAATTAATAGAAATGGGCCCAATTGTTTCCAGAAATGCATCGGCACAAAGAAACAAAATAATCCTGATATTAAACCAATGATGACAGCGACAATCTGTCGATTGAGGTAATAGAAGGGGGAGCCAGAAATATTCTCCGAAATTGAACTGGAAGCTGAGGACAGAATAATAAGACCCAACATTATTAAGAGTGAGACAATACTAAGAAACATCAAATCGATGCTAATTGGATTTCTGAGAGTCTGCCTCATATTATTTATGTAGTCACCAACAGTCATTTGATCACCCTATTTACAATCCTTATGAATTCATCACCTCTATGGGAGAAACTTTTAAACTGATCAAAGCTTGCACAAGCCGGAGACAGTAAAATAGTATCACCTGAGGTACATGAATTTTTTGCCTTGAGAAAAGCTTCCTCAAGAGATTTTGTATAGATTACCGGGTTATATTTTTTTATTTGCTCGCCGATTAGTTTTGAATCCTCACCGAACAAAACAGCAAGTTTTATTTTATTTTTTATCGCATTTGCAAAATAATCAAAATCACCACCTTTTGATTGCCCGCCAGCAAGAAGAATTACTTTTCCACTCACAGAGTTTATAGATGCAATTGCAGCATCAACATTAGTTCCTTTTGAATCATTTATATAATCAACATTATCTTTAGAGGCAATCAATTGCATACGATGAGGTAAACCCTCAAACCTCATGGCAGCATCAATTACTAATGACTCCTTTAAATCCAGCAATAAAGCAACAGCAAAGGCTGCTAGAATATTCTCATAGTTATGTATCCCAAAAAGTTTCAATTGACTGGAACTGACTAACTCTTTTTCGTTATAAGTAAGTAAAATTTCGTCACCTTTAGATAAAAGACCGTATGAATCTTTTTTTGCTATTCCTGATCCAAAACTTATACTTGGTTTATTATTCAGGTAATTCAAAACTTCCGATATATCGTGATTAAAAACTGAGCTGGTTGCATCTTTTAAGATGCTAAATTTTGCTTGCCTGTAACTTTCCTCATCCCCATGCCAATCAATATGATCACGAGATATATTTAAAAGCACGGCAACGTTTGCTGGTAAAAAGGAACACCTATGAAGATGAAAACTTGATAACTCTAAGATATGTAATTCAGCGTCGTCATCAATAAGATCCAATGCTGGTGTACCTAAATTTCCTCCTGCAGATGATTTGACACCAGCGTTATTACATAAGAATGAAACTAATTCAGTTACGGTGCTTTTACCATTAGTGCCAGTTATAGCTACAAACCTTTTGGTCGTATTCTCTACATATAAATCAATATCCGAAAGGATGGGGATGTTATTTTTTTTGAAAATTCTTACTAGATCATTGCAGTCGTTAATTCCAGGAGAGACTATTACGTGAGTTACTTCATCAAGATTCTTCGCCTCTATCTTTTCTAAAAAAATATTTTCTTTTTTAAATAATTTCTTAAAATCATCTAGTTGAGGAGGATTTTTTCTTGAATCAAAATAAATTGCATTTTCATTATTCCTTTTGAGAAAATTTGCAACAGATAGACCGGTCTTGCCCATTCCAAATACAAAATATTTATTTTGAATACTTTTCTGGAGAAGATTTTTCTTGTTCACTAAGTCTATCTTATTTTTAGGCTTGCTAAACCAATTAGTACTAATATCACAGTGATGATCCAAAATCTTACAATAATCTTTGGCTCTTTCCATCCTTTTAGTTCATAGTGATGATGCAATGGCGCCATCCTGAAAATTCTTTTTCCAGTTAACTTAAAAGAAGCAACTTGAATCATTACTGATAATGTTTCAGCAACAAATATTCCCCCCATAATTACCAGGACAATTTCTTGTTTTATTATTACTGCTATGACCCCAAGAGATGCACCGATAGATAATGAACCAACATCTCCCATAAAGACTTGAGCTGGGTATGTGTTGAACCATAAAAATCCCAAGCCAGCACCAACTAGTGCTGCACAGAAAACAAATATCTCACCAGCGCCTTCAACATAAGGGATTTCAAGGTAGGATGAAAAATTTATATTTCCAGTGACATATGAAAAAATACCCAAAGCACCGGCAACAAGAACAGTTGGCATAATTGCTAATCCATCCAATCCATCAGTTAGATTTACAGCATTGCTAAAACCAATAATAAAGAAAAATGAAATGATCAGGTGCAAAATACCTAGCTCAATCATTGTATTTTTTAAGTAGGGTATTAATAAAGATGTTGAATTCGAATCTGTATTAAATTTTATCAGAAGTATTATTGCTATGATTGCAACAAGAGATTGCCAAAAAAGTTTTACCGATGCTGAAATTCCATCAGAATTATTTTTGATTATTTTCTGATAGTCATCAATATACCCAAGAATACCGAACGAAATAGTCACGAAAAGTATTATCCATATAAATGGATTATTTATTTCTGCCCACATTAACGTTGCCAGTGAAACTGACATAATAATTAAAGCGCCGCCCATTGTTGGTGTGCCAATTTTTTCTTTATGACTTTCTGGTCCATCATCTCTGACAGGCTGATTTAGCTGAATTGATTGAAACTTTGCTATCATCCTTGGGCCCAAAATCATTGAAATAATCAATGATGTTAAAGCCCCCAAAATTGCTCTGATAGTTATGTAATTGAATACATAAAAACTAGATTCAAATTGAGCTAAATAATTTGTCAAATAAAGTATCATAATGTTGTCTCACTTCATTAAACTGATAAAACTTTGATCACTCTTTCCATCTTCATTGAGCGCGAACCTTTAACCAATATAGTCATTCCTCTATTTTTTTGCATCATAGATGCTATATCCTCAATCATACAATCAATATCTTCATACCAAAATCCATCTTTCTCGAATGAATCAACCGTATGCTTCGTCAGTTCACCAATTCCAAAAAGATAATTAATATCAGAATGATTTAGCTTTTTTCCTAACTCTTTATGCATGCTTTCTTTTTCTTTGCCAAGTTCCAGCATATCTCCCATTACAAAAACCTTGGTTTTTTCTCTTTTTCTAAGAAATTCAATAGCAGCACTCATGCTTGTTGGATTAGAGTTATATGTGTCATCAATAATTTCATGGCCATGTTTAGATTTTTTTATCTCTAATCTTCCTGAAACAGGTGTGGTAGCTTCCAGCCCAGTCTTAATTTCTGATAGACTCTTCGATTGAGAAAACATTACAGCTGCTGCAGCACATGCATTCAATACGTTATGCATACCTAACAGTTTTAGATGTATATTTATAGATCCCATAGGCGTCCTCAATTTAAATGATGAATTATTTCTCTCCAACGAAACATGCTCAGGGTAAATCATCGCGTCACAATTACTGCCAAAGCTCATAATTTCTGAGTTTGAAGCCATTTCAGCCCACAAATCGTAAAATGAATCATCGTGATTTAGGATAGCAAACTTTGGTGTTACTTTACCTTGTAATATCTCACCTTTTGCATTAGCCACTCCATTAATGCTCTTAAAACCATCGAGGTGTGCAGGTGCCGCATTATTTATCACAACAACATCAGGATAAGCTATATCAACTAGATATTTAATATCGCCTGGTTTACTTGCACCCATTTCTAATACTGCATATTCGTATGTATTATTCATATCCAATATCATGAGCGGCATTCCAATATCATTATTGTAATTACCCGCTGTATTAAATGTTTTATGATTCTGAGAAAAACAGGTGCTTACCATCTCTTTGAGTGTTGTTTTTCCATTGCTGCCCGTAATTCCGATAAAAACAGGGGGCAGTCGCTTTCTCCATACTCTAGCGAGGTCCCCTAGGGCCAACTTTGTATCTTTTACAAAAATAGTTTGAACGTCATTAGCATTATTTGAATCAACAACAAACGCAGCGGCCCCATTTTTTTTTGCGTCATTGATAAATTCATTTCCATTAAAATTTGGGCCTCTTAATCCAAAAAATAATTGATCCTTTTTAATTGTTCTTGTATCTGTTGATACCCCTCTTATAATTTTTTCTTCACCGTGAAAGTCGCCATTAATTAATATTGCAATTTCTGACAACTTTAGATCAATCATTTGCGATTTTCCTCAACCTTCTTATCAAAGAGCTCTTTGAAATCTCATGATCTGAAAAATCCAAAGTTTCTTTTCCAATTTTTTGATAACTCTCATGACCTTTTCCTGCGACCAGTATAACTTCATTCTTACCCGCCTTCATAATGGCAAAATTAATTGCTTCTTCTCTGTTCACAATTGTCTCGACCTCGATAGAAATTCCCTCGAGAATATCTGATATAATTTTCTCAGGATTTTCATTCCTTGGATTATCACTTGTTACAATGACATAATCGGCATACTTCTCTGCTATCTTACCCATCATTTTTCTTTTTCCTTTATCTCGATCACCTCCACAGCCAAATACACACCAAATTTTTCCATCATAATGATTGCGGATTGATTGAAGAGAGAGTTTTAAAGCATCTGGAGTGTGAGAAAAATCAACTAAGACTCTTGGCAATAAGGAAGTATTACCTATATCAACTGATTCCATTCTACCCGATGGGGCTTTCATATCTTCTATTATTTTCTGAATCTTGCTCAATGAAAAACCATGACTCAAAAATAAGGCTATAACTTGTATGAAATTTTCAATATTAAATTTTCCTAATAGTGGAAGATGAGTTTTGAAAATACCCCAGGATGACTTCAAATCAATATCGTATCCTGACCCATTGGTTTCATAATTAGTTACATAGATAAACTTATCTGCCTCATCATTTATAGGTTCAATTGAAGTAGTGATTACCCCCCCATCAATTCGCTCAGTAAGTGAACTTCCAAAGGAATCATTTATATTAATTATTTTGATTTTTGATTGTCTTTCCAAAAAAAGTTTTGCCTTTGTTTCTCCATAGTTCTCCATGGTTCCATGATAATCAATGTGATCTCTGGATAAATTAGTGAAGATAACTGAGTTGAAATTTATTCCTTCTATTCTTCTCTGATCGATTGCATGAGACGAAATTTCCATTACTACATACTCTGCACCAGAATTTTGAAATTCACTCAGTATCTTATGCAATTTCATGCATGATGGCGTTGTTAATTCATTGGGATTTAGATTTTCAAGGCCATATCCCAATGTTCCAATATAACCAGATTTATATCCAATTTTTTTAAACCCTTGATGAATTAACCAAGATACAGTTGTCTTCCCATTTGTTCCTGTGACACCAATGATTTTCATTTCATTGATGCAGCCCTCATAATGTCTCGAAGCTATCTTAGGAATCTCTAATTTTAAATCTTCTACAGCGATGATTGGGACTGATGTCTCAATATTAGTCAGATCATAAGGTGGCTCATAGACAACTGCACATGCACCAGAGTTAATAGCAGACTCTATAAAATCACAACCATCAGAACTTAGACCTTTAACTGCAAAGAAAACATTACCTTTATCTATATATCTACTGTCATCACAAATATTATTATATTTGATTGATGGGGCATCTGTTATTCCGGACAAAAGATCCTTAAGGTTATGTGCTTTTGATTTCATTAAAATAAAT
>CEQY01050346.1_pt1 | contig 10741 bp, 9 predicted proteins | sample 361391 | NCBI WGS metagenome assembly CEQY01 (sample SAMEA2621075, study PRJEB7988) | marine metagenome | isolation source: saline water (ENVO:00002010), including
AAAAATTCATCTATTGTAAGCTGTTCTGGTCTTCTTTGAAAATCAACTTTACATTTATCTCTATTAATGTCCAATGCAGAAAGGGAATTTCTTAGCATTTTTCTTCTTTGGTTAAAAGCCATACGAACTACCTGACTATATTTCTTTGAATCAATTTTACTTATATCATACTTATCGTTCTTTTTTATAGAGATAAAAGCTGATTCAACTTTTGGCTTTGGATTAAATACGTTAGGAGAAATATAAAAGCATATTTTTATATCAAAGTACAACCCAGTCATTACTGTGATTCTACTATAATCTTTGGTTCCAATATCTGCGATTAGTCTTTGAGCTACCTCTTTTTGGACCATAAGATATGACTCACTCCAGTAAGCTAAATGATCAATAAGCCAAAATATGATTGGAGAAGTAATATTATAGGGAATGTTTCCAATAACTTTCGGATTATTGAGTCTCAATTCTTTTAGATTTGTTTTCAGAATGTCTTGATTAAAAATTTCGAATGATGAAAGTAGAGGATTTTGTCCAATCACATTAATCAATTCAGGGTCAATCTCAACCATTTTTAATTTATTGGTTTTCTGAATAATCTTTTCGGATAAAGCTCCATGTCCTGGACCAATTTCTAATATTTCATCATTTTTTTGTATATCAATGGTTTTAATAATTTTTTCAAGGAGATTATTATCAACTAAAAAATTTTGTCCCCATTTTTTCTTAGCAAAAACCATCTATATATTAAAAAATTGTTCTGCATTTTTTGAAGTTGATAGTGCAATTTTCTCTAAAGATTCTCCTCTAATCTCAGCTATCTTTTCAGCAATAGTCAAAACATATTTTGGTTCATTTTTAATGCCTCTGTATGGATGTGGAGCTAAAAATGGACAATCTGTTTCAAGCATAAAATCATTTAGAGAAATTTCCTCAACAACATCTGTATTGGTTGCATTTTTGAACGTAACATTACCTGAAAATGAAATTTTAATTCCATGAGAAATTAGCTTTTTTGCGAAGTCTAAATTGCTTGAAAAGCAATGAGATAAAGCTTTATGAAATGGATGATTACTTAATACTTCTAAAATTTCATTATCTGCGTCTCTATTATGAAAAACAATAGGCAAGTTTAATTTATATGCTAGTTCCATTTGTTCAATCATTACCTTTTTTTGTTTGTCTTTTGGGGAGTGATTTCTATAATTATCAATTCCAATTTCTCCAATTGCTACTACTTTTTTGTTTAAAGCTAATTTTTCTAGCTTCAATAAGTAATCAGAAGGAACATCTTTAGAATCATGGGGATGAATACCAACAGTAGCGTAAACATTGTCATTTTTTTCTGCAATTTGAATTGATTTCAATGATGTATCAAGATCTGTACCTATACAAATAGTCTTTTTAACATAATGTGATTCAGCCTCTGATAATACACTCTTTAAATCATTGTACATGCTATCGTAATAGAGGTGAGCGTGTGTATCAATTAATAACATTAATTAATTCTCGGGAAAATAGGTTCGGAAGTCTTCAATGATGAACCTGAAAGTAACTTCCCCCATTTCAAAGATTTATCCGAACAACCGATATTTTCTAAAATTTTTTCAGTTTTTGTTGGCATTATAGGAGAAAGTAAAATAGCTGATAATCTTAAAGATTCAGCACAGTGGTAAAGTATATTACCAGCTTTATCCTTATCAGTTTTGACTAATTTCCAAGGCTCGTTTCTTTCCATGTAAATATTTATACTTCTAACAAAATTCATAATATTGTCAATAACTTTATCAATCTTTAACTCATCTAAATTATTTTTTAGTTCAATTTTTTTAAAATTTTTCGATAAATCACTTTCTTGTGTAGAAAAATTTGGAATCTTTGAATCAAAATTATTTTCAATAAGTTTTGATACTCTACTTACAAGATTTCCAAAATCATTTGCAAGATCACTATTATACTTTTTTTCAAAAGATTGTGAAGAAAAAGTAGCGTCCATACCAAGTACCATATCGGACATCAAATAGTATCTAACAGCATCTACCCCAAAATCATCAATTAGCGATAAAGGACTAACAACATTTCCTAAAGATTTACTCATTTTTTTGCTATCTGTTAACCACCACCCATGTGCAAAAATTCTTTTTGGAAGAGGTAAGTTCATTGACATTAACATTGTAGGCCAATAGACTGCATGAGTAGTTAAGATATCCTTACCAATAAGATGAACAGCAGCTGGCCAATGCTCTTCAAATTTATCTGAATCCTTTGAAAAACCTATGGAAGATATATAATTTATTAAAGCATCAAACCAAACATAAGTAACATAATCCTTATCAAATGGTAATTCAATACCCCATTCAAGCCTTGATTTAGGTCTTGAAATACACAAATCGGACAAATCATTTTTTAAAAAACTTAATACTTCGTTCTTTCTAGACTCTGGCTGAATTTTAAGTTCATCGTTCTGAATTTTATTAATTAAATCTTCTTGGTACTTGCTCATTTTAAAAAAATAATTTTTCTCTTTTAACTTTTTTACATCACCAAATTGACCAGACTCAACTTCTTTTTCTGTAATAAATCTCTCTTCAGATATTGAATACCATCCTTCATATTCATCAATATAGATGTCTCCTGAATTATTTACTTCCGCAAGAATATGCTGTACAACTTGAGAATGTCTCTTTTCGGTTGTTCTGATAAAATCGTCGTAATCAATATTAAGTTTTTTCCAAAGGTCTATAAAAGCTGGAGACATACTATCACAATGATCTTGAGGACTTTTTTTATTTCTTTCTGCTGCCTGCTGAACTTTTAAACCATGCTCATCAAGTCCAGTTAAAAAAAATGAACTCTCACCTATCAATTTTCTAAATCTGGAAATTGTATCAGCTAGAATTGTTGTATATGCATGACCTATATGAGGTTTGTCATTCACATAATATATTGGTGTAGTAAGAAAATATTTTTGCATACCTTAATTTAATGCCTTATTTGAATTAATAATCATGTTCATTACTGAAATACTGGGGTTTGCATTCCTATCGAATGAAGAAATAAAGCTATCAATTTCATTTATCAACTTAACATGGTCAAGTTCTACATATTTTTTATTTATTATTTCTGCAAGTTCATGAAATTCAAAAAAATTTATATCTATAGAAGTGTTTGACTTAACTATAATCATATATTTAATAAATTTTTTTATTATTAAGAAATTATGTTGAAAATCACTTTTTGAATTTGCATAAATTTTGATGATTTCATTTGAAAAATTTGAGATTGATTCAGCATTCTTATACCTTATTGCATTAAAAAATTTTTTAATAATATCTAGAACATATTCTTCATTGTATAAATCAAATTTTTTCAATTCATGGAGGTTTTTATCAGTAATAAATTTTAAAAAATTAGCACTGAAGTTTTTGTTGATTTGAGCCAAATCAGTAAATACATAATCATCTATTATTGGAACACAAATTTTTTGACATCTAGACTGAATTGTATCTTTTACTTTATTTAAAGAATTAGATATTAATATAAATGTTGTATTAGCAGGTGGTTCTTCAATTATTTTTAATAACATATTAGCAGACTCTGCACCACCTGAAGATAAATATTCGGCATTAAAAATTATTACGATTTTCCTCTTTGTTGATTTGAAATATATATTCTCTTTTAAATTTCTAATTGCTTCAATTGGGATATTTTTACTTTCATCTAAAGATTGACTATCAAAGCTATTATAAATCTTGTTCCTTAAAAAACTATTCCACTGATGAGACTCATCCGTGTCAATTGATTTAGATTTAAATAACTTTTGATAAAATTCTTTTTTACCTGGGGCTAAAAAGAAAATATTACCGTTTTTAAGAAAATCCTCTTTTTCAGAAAGTGTAATTTTTTTAACGAATTCAAATACCACTGCTTCTTTTCCTGAACCAGGCTTACCATGAAAAATATAAGAGTTTGCTATTTGTCCACTTTGAACAGATTTTTCAATAGTTTTTAATATATCTTTTTGTATGATATTAATATCCATTTTTTAACCATTTTTGAGGATCTAACTTTTGGTTGTTTCCCCAAATTTCAAAATGAATAATATTTTCATTTGAGACATAACCAATATTTTGACCTTCTCTAACTAGGGTATCCTCTGATATTAACAAATTCTCTAAGTGTGTAAAAACCGTGAAATAATTATTATTATGATCGATGATTACAGTTGTTCCATATCCAAGAATAAATGTGATAGTAGAAACATATCCATCAAAAACACTTTTAACTGGTAAAGTTGATCTTGCACTGATGTCAATACCAGGATTATCTAGTGTTGTATTTAATTTTGGGTTCCATTGAGGTCCAAAAGATTTTACAATTTTTCCATCAACAGGCCAATTTAATTTCCCTTTGTACTGTCTTATATCACGAGTAATAGAATTAAGACTAGCTAACTGTTGTTCATTAAACTTTTTTTTGTCCTCAATAATTTTTTTTCTAAGCTTTTCTAGAGCATTAACTTGTTGAATCTTTTTATTGATTTCATTTTTAATATCTTTCTCTTCTTTTCTAATATCATTTAAAAGTTTTTCTTGAAAATTTTTCTTATCTCTTAAGTTATTAATCTCTTTTGCTCTATTTTTTTTACTTTTTCCTACATTCTTTAGAAGAGAGGTGATTTCTCCTGTCTTTTTTTTATTAAAATTTTGCGTTGTCTTGATTTTTTGTACTGATTCTTTATTTATTTCTGATATAATATTGAAGTATTTCAATCTATAAATCATTTGGGAAAAACTATTGGAATTGAAAATATAGTTTGAAAATTTTAAATCTTTATTTTTGTAAAGACTTATAGACCTTTTTTTGTAAGATTCTTTTATTTCGTCAATTTTTTCATTATTTCTTATAACTGCTTCCTCTAAATTTTTAAGTTGTTTATTATATAAGTTTATTTTGGTATTGTATGCTTTAATCAAAGATTCAGAGTTCTTGATATTCTTATTAGTAATTTGAATAATTTTTTTTGTTTTTGCTGATTGGCTTTGTAGTTCCTTTACTTCTTCATTTCCCTGCTTAATAAAGTTTTTAAGTTCATTAATTTGTTTTTCAGTATCTTTGATAGATTTATCAAAATTATTTTCCTGTGAAATTATTATTGAAATAAAAAAAATTATTAATGTAAAGTATTTTACTATATTCATTTAAAGAAAATTAAAACCTAAATTATTAATAATGTTTAAAAAACTAAATTATACAAAACTTTTGATTTTTCTGTCTTTCAATTATTTTACCTATGCTCAAAGTGATGTAATCTTCTTAGAAAAAAACTGCACAGATGTTAGTCTAAAAAATGTAAGTACTTTTTTGCAACAGAATTCGAATATTTATATTGATTCAGTCTCTGAGATTATTGGATCAAAAAATATGTTAGAATACCCAGTTATAATTATTTGTGGTGATAATTACTTAAAGCTTAACGATAAACAAATAAATATCATAAAAGAGCACTTGGTCTTTGGGAATCTTTTAATAATTGATAATTATAAATCTGATTATACTTTTACAATTTTTCTTGAAAAAATTCTACCTGATTACACGATTTCATCTTTATCTAATGATAAAATTTTTAAAAATTATTATGAGATTAATTTTGAAAATATAGGCTTTAATACTAAACAAATATTTATTAATCAACAATTGAGGGTAATTGGAATTAAAAGTAAAAGTATTTTGAAGGAAGTTGAAAATTTAGAAATTGATAATATCAAATTTCTTTCTTCAATTATATTAAACTTTCTATTAGGTGGTTAATTTTTCTTTTTCTGCTTCAAAAACTCTTTTTCTTAATTCAGAAGTTGAATACCCATGGTCTCTAGTGTTAAAAATGCATTTTATTGGAAGCTCATGACCAGTAAATAGTTTATTTTTATGATCAGCTCCTAAAATCCTTACATCTGGTTTTACTTGTTTCAAAACTTCAATTAAATCTGCTTCAGTATCGTATGGTATAATTTCATCTACAAATTTTAATGAACTTACTATCCCCATTCTTTCTTTGTGAGATTGAATAGGTCTATTTTTTTCAGGACGATCAATACTTGGATCTGATTGCACTCCAACAATTAAATAATCACAGAATTCCTTACATTCTTCAAACATGAGTGCATGACCAAAGTGACAAAGATCAAATGAGCCAAATGTTATGCCAACTATTCTATTTTTCTTCATTTTTTGCTTCTTTCCAATAATTTAAAAGTTCTTTCAAAGAAATGTCTTCCATTTTTTGATTATTTTTTTCAATAATATTTTCGATATAATTAAACCTCTTGAAGAACTTTTGATTTGCCTTTTTGAGTGCAAGCTCTGCAGAAACATTAAAAAATCGAGATAAATTTACAACAGTGATTAATAAATCTCCTATTTCCTCTTCAATATTTTCTTGATTGTTATTTTTGATAGCTTCTTTCAACTCATTTAGCTCTTCATCAACTTTATCCATTGCTTGATTATAATTTTCCCACTCGAAACCAACTGCTCCTGTTTTATCTTGGTATCTTTGTGCAACTATAAGTGATGAAAGAGACTTAGGCATTCCGTCAAGAATTGATTGTCTATTTTTTTCAATCTTCTTATTAATCTCCCAATTTTTAATTCTTGACTGATCTTCTCCATTATAATTTTTATCAAAAATATGTGGATGTCTTTCAATTAGTTTGTGATTTACCGTTTTGATAATATCTTCGACGTCAAATAATTTTTTTTCAGATGCTATTACAGCTTGAAAAACAATATGTAAAAGAAGGTCTCCTAACTCTTCTTTAAGGTTATCATTATTTTTTTCTAAAATAGCATCAACGACCTCATTAGCTTCTTCAAGTAAATGTGGTGTCAATGACTCAGAAGTTTGCTTTTTATCCCATTCACAACCATCATCTGATCTTAGTCTTTTTACAATTTTTATTAAATTTTTTAGTTCACTCATCAAGTATGCTGCCCTCAAATTTCTCAACTATCTCTTCTTGAACTGAAAACATTTTTTTTGATAAAGAATTATTGCTATCATCATATCCTATTAAATGTAGTATTCCATGTGATATTAATCTTATAATCTCATTATCCAACGATACTTTGAATTCTTTAGCATTTTCTATAGCCATTTCTGTGCTAATGTATAGTTCAGCTTCTAAAAAAGGTTTATCTTCAATTTTAAATGTTACGATGTCTGTAAATACGTCTTCATCAAAATATTTAATTTTAAAATTATTTAATGTTTTGTTATCACAAAAAATAATTGAAATAACAGCTTTATCATTCAAAGGTTTTTCGGATAAAATTTTTCTTGCCAATTTTTCTACACTTAAATCATTTATGGCTATTTTTTCGAAACTATTAAAAACTTTTATATCAATCATCTTTATCTGGATATTCTGGTCTCGAATGATAAAGACCAGATAAAACTGGAAGCAATCCGTGTTTTCCGTCTCTTCTTCCTTTAATTTTCTGAAGATCTTTCATTGTTAAAGGACAATCATCAAGTTGACCATCTTTTAATCTACTTTTAATTGTTTCATCAATCATTTTTTCAAATTTTTCTAGAGTAGGGTTTTTTACAGAGTTTGCCTGAGCTTCAATTGCTTCAGCTATCATTACTATCCCAGTTTCTTTAGTATTAGGCTTTGGTCCTGGATATCTAAATTCATTTTCGTCAACGCTTTCAGGGTTATCTGATTTGTCAATAGCTTTTTGGTAGAAAAATTCCATTCTGTTTTTAGCATGATGCGTCCTAATAAATTCTTTTATAATTTTTGGTAATCCGTATTCATTGGCTAATGATATACCATCAGTAACATGCTGCTTCAAAATTTTTGCACTAATATGGGGACTTATAGAATCGTGCTTATTTTCGCCAGTTTGATTTTCAGCATAATATTCAGGCTTTTTAATTTTTCCAATATCATGATAGTACGAACCTACTCTGCACAATAATGCTCTTGCTCCTATTGCATTTGCACAAGATTCAGATAATGTTCCAACTTTTACACTATGAGTATGGGTTCCAGGTGCATCTTCCATTAATTTTTTTAATAATGGCTGGTCATAATCCAATAGCTCTATCAAACTTAGATCAGTCGTTATACCAAAAGAAGATTCAAATAATGGTACTAAGCCAAATGACAAAATTGGGCTTAGGAAACTAGCCAATGCTAGGTACCCTACCACTGAATAGTTATAATCAAGAAAGTCAATACCCTTGAAAAGCATTACGGAGAAGAAAACAAACATACTACATAAAACTAAGGAGATCATAGTTGTTATAATCTGTCTTCTTTTTCTAAGCTTCCTAACACTAAGTATCGCAATAAAAGCGGTAAAAAATTGTATAATTGCAAAGTCTAAATCATTACCAATTAATAGCGATGTCAATAGTATTAATATTGTAGAAGCAATTAGTGCAACTGTAGTATCAAGTAAAACTGTAAACAGTATTGAAGTCATTGCAATTGGAATAATATAAACCGGTAATTGATAATTTATTATTACCCATGAGAAAAATATTATTACATACATTAAAATACTTATCAAAAATAATAATCTATAATCCTCAAAATATTCGTTTCTATAAATGTATAAGAAAGAAAATAAAAGGAACAATAATATAGATACTACAAAAAACGCTCCAAGATATTCTCTAAACTTATCGGCTGCTTTCTCGTATCCTAGCCTTCTTTCTGATTCAAATTGAAGTGATTTTATTTTTAAAAGAACAGACTCAGTTATTCTATTATTGGTATCAACAATTAATTCATTAGCTAGAACAGTACCCTGAAATCTTGAAACTTTATCTAACCTTTCATTCTGCCTTTTTTCAGTTAAATCTTTATCAAATAATAAATTTGGCTTTGTGAATTCATTAATTAATTCATAGCCAAGAACTGATTTAATATCTAATTCTTCCTCATAAATTAAATTAACTTCTTCTTTATTTTTTTTCCAAGCCGCCTCTATATCATTATAATTCTTTGTTGGAGCTAGAATTAATTCTCCACCTTGAACAATACTGATATCATTACTTAAAATGTTATTTAAGGGTTCATCTAAAATGCCTTCAGCCCATCTATTCAAGCATATCTGTTTGATTTGATTTTTAAAAATTTCAAGATCAATAGGTTCAGACAGATTTTCTTCAATTCCAAGTAGCTGATCCCACTGACTTTTCTCGATTTGAAATTGATACTTTTCAAGAAATTCATTGTAAAGTGTAACATATGTTGTACTATCAGCAATGAAACTCGTTTGAAATACTTCAAATTCAGGCTCATATCTGTATTTATAAAGTGAATCTTGAGAGGAAATATAAAGATCGTGTGCTGAATTAATATTAGATAAATAATTAAAAAAATTGTCAATATTTGAAATTTGATTATTTACAAAATCCTGATCTCTTTTAAAACTAAATGGGACTGACTTTTTTGCTTCTTCCAAATCTTTTGTAAGTTTTTGATCAGTTTTCAAAATTCCAAAATCAAAAGGAGCAATGATAGGTTCATTTGCAATATCATTAAGCTGATATGAATATCTTATGGAAAAACCTGTCGGGAAAGTTAAAGAGATCGCAAACGATAATCCCAAAAAAATTAGAACTGGAAACTTATTTTTTTTGAAAAAATTTTGAATATTTTTAAAATTTTTCATTTTACCATCTTATAGCAGCTGAAGCCCAGGTGTAACCAGCGCCAAAAGCAGTAAGCATTATTATATCCCCTTTTGAAAACAGTCCTTGTTCAAGCGCTTCGCACATAGCAATTGGTATTGTTGCTGCAGTAGTATTGCCATATTTTTGTATATTCATAAACATTTTCTCAGAAGGTAAATTCATTCTTTGGGCACATGCTTCTAATATTCTTTTATTCGCCTGGTGTGCAACTACAAGTTTTATATCATTAATTGATAAATTATTTTTTTCTAATGCAAAATTTATTGCCTCTGGCATTCTTTTTACTGCGTTTTTAAAAACTTCTCTTCCATTCTGTGTAGGTAAATGATGCCTATCTGCTACAATTTGTTCATCAATTCTTAGCGGGTTGAAAAAAGAACCGGGAGCCTTGGCACCTAAATGTTCAACTCCTTTACCATCAGCAAAAAGGTGAGTTGATAATATATAACTATCATCATTGGATTCTTGTAAAATGACTGCTCCAGCACCATCACCAAATAATACTCCAGTTGCTCTACCTTCCGGAGTTCTTTCAATTATTGTTGACATAACATCAGATCCTACTAAAAGAATATTTTTGTATTTGCCTGATTTAATGTATTGATCACCAATTTCTAAAAGATAGATAAAAGCGGAGCAAGCAGCACTAATATCATATGCTGGTACATGTTTTGAAATACCTAATTTTTGTTGAATAATTGGTGCCATTCCTGGAAAGTTAAAATCAGAACTTACGGTACCGACAATTATTGCATCAATCTCATCAGGATTTATTTTTGCATTTTTAATAGCTTTTCTGCAAGCTGGAATAGCAAGATCAGAATTTGCAGTTCCTGGTTTTACCCATCTTCTTTCTTCAATACCCGATCTTGTTCTAATCCATTCATCTGTTGTATCCATCATTTTTTCCAAATCATGGTTTGTTACAACATTGTCTGGAACATTGAAACCAATACCTGCTATTTTAGCTTTTTTCATAATAATCTTTTGAGCTGATCTATAAGCCGGGTTCTGTACATCTATGATGCGATG
>CEQY01201689.1_pt1 | contig 10736 bp, 5 predicted proteins | sample 361391 | NCBI WGS metagenome assembly CEQY01 (sample SAMEA2621075, study PRJEB7988) | marine metagenome | isolation source: saline water (ENVO:00002010), including
ACTAGATCCTAAGTCTAGCGTGTCTACCAATTCCACCACTACGGCATTCATGAGTCTTAGTAATATAAGGAAATTATAGGATTTCGACAAGAAAAATTAAGCAGCTTTTTTCCCGTTTTTCTTTGCTAATTGAGCAGCTGTCTGCTTAAGCTTCTCGTTCTCTTTTTTAAGCTTGGTTACCTCATTTTCAAGACCTGTAACCTTTGTCTTCATCGTCATGGCCTTCTTTTTCATTTCAGCAGCGTCATTTTTAGCTTTCGAAAGCTCGGTATTCATAGATTTAATGCTCCGCTCCAGGCGCTCTTCTTTCTTGCTAGGCTCAGGAGAATCAGCCGAAGCTTCAGCTTCCTTAATCTTATCCACTGCTTTTTTAAGTTTATCTTGAAGCTCTTCATTTTGAGATTTAAGCAGCTCGACTTCTTTTTCAAATGCTGCTGATTCTTTGTCATCTTTTTGTTTTTTAACTTCAGCGACCTTTTCGGGGGCAACATCCTGGACTACCATTTCATCATTCTGCTTTTCAAGACTTTGAATCTTTTCTTGAAGTTTTGCCATTTGCTTTTTAACTAAATCAACTTCACGATTTTTCTCTTCTAATTCTTTTTTAACCTTTTGAACAACAGCTCCCTCCACTTTTGACGCTTGATCAAGTCCTGCTTTCGCAGCTTGCTCTAATTTAGCATTCAATCTTCTGATATTCTCTTGAAGTTTAGCGTTATGAGCTTTTGCCATATTCAGCTCTCTATCATCACTTGGGCTTTTAGATGCTGAAGCCTGGGCTGACATTTTTTTAAGTCTCTCATTTTGAGTGGCCAATAATTTCAACTGCCCTTGAGCCTGTTTCAAGCTAGCCTTGTGCTGAGCGAGAGCATTTTTAGCTTCCATCTCTCCTTGCTTGGAATGATTGTATCTTTCCTCAAGAGATCTTAGCTGCCTGGTGTCTGTATTCAATTTATTTTCAAGCTGTGTTTTAAGACGTTTTAAATTTCTATTTTCTTCTTCAACCAAAGCAATATTGCTATCTCTCTCACTATCATTTGCAGCTTTCGAGAGTGCTTCAACTTTCGATCTATAAACTTCGGTCATTTTAGCAGATTCTTCCGCTTGTTTTTTTGCAATTTTCAATTCCTGCTTCATTTGCGCGGACTTGTCACTTGCGAGTCGTTGCTGTAATTCATTGACCTGTTGACGAGTATTATCGAGTTCTTTTTCTTTCTTCCCAAGCAGAATCTTCATATCCTCCTTGGCTTTTTCTATGACAGAGTCTTTTGCTTTCAGCGCTTTCTCAGTCTTTGAAAACTCCCCTCTAAAGATTTGCTCTTTTTTCTGGGTTTCCATTTGGAGTTTCTTAATTTCAACTTCAGCCTTTTTGGCCATCTCACGAACTTTTTGTTCATTTTCCATAGCTTTAGCGAGCTTCTCCATTTCTTCCGGATTAAGCTGACGTCCCGCTTTGAGATCCCCCATTAGTTTTTCTCTTTCGTTTGAAGATAAAGCTTCAGTAGGGATTTCCCCATTTTTTTGTTTTTCTGCAAAAGCTTTTTCACCAGCATCTTGTGCCGAATCATTATCAACTTCAGATTCACTGTTGACCTTATTCATCTTTTCCGTTGCGGCTTCTGCTGCTTTGAGTTTGACCTCCATAGCTTTTAGCTTTAACTCAGCTTGTTTTTTTTGAGCTTCCGCTTCTTTCACTTTCTTCATTAAAGCAACTTGCTCTTGCTTATTGCCTTGCGAGGCTGCTTCTTTCGGCGAGGTCGGCGAGGAAGCCTGTGACTGTGCCTCTGTTTTTTGAGATTGGCCCTTTGAATCCTGATTTGATGCCTGTTGATTTTGTCCTTGTTGATTATCTGCTGGCTTTTGACTTTGTTGTTCTTTAACAACTTGCTTTTCTACCTGCTCTATTGCTTTTTCACTAGAGTCTTTAACTAAACTTTGCACTTTATCATCTTCTAGCTGAAAAGATTTTGCCAAGGATTTGGTCACGTTGGCTTGGGATTTATTAATAGACTCTGGGCTAAGGTCATGCAAGTCCATATCACCTTGAAGTGCAGTGCTCATTGAGTCTTTGATCAAGGCTTGAAAATTACTGTCTTGAGCTAATTCACTTGAAATAACAAGATGACCATCCTCTTGGGTGACTCCGTCAAGCCCCATAAGCTTTTCTTCTAACTGCTCTTTAAGCCTTAGGTTAAATTGTCCCTCATCAGGGTTTGATTTTTTACTGGATATAACTTTAAAAGGCTCTTTTTTATCAACACTTTCAAGGGTGGACTGAAAACTAATTATTTGTTTTTCATCCTCAAGAACATCACTCATAACCTGAGGTAGCCTTGTTTTTCTGAATTCGTCCATGGCCTCATCAGACAATTGATTTATGTCGATTCCTTGAGAAAAGGCAAAATCCTCTAGTGCCTTATTAATTTTTTCTGGAGCTTCTCTATGCACAAAAGCCTTGATCGTTTCGTCAAGTCCACTTAATACGTCATCATTATCCAGTGTTGATTTTACAAATTTATTTAATTCTTTCTTCCGGTCTTTTGGTTTCAACGTTCTAAAATTGAAGGCACCTTTCTCATTACCCTCTCCAAAAGAATCTGAAAAACGAACTGAAAACTCACCCTTCTTATCAGGAGTCGTGCCTCTTATCTTTTGAGCAAAATTATCAGCTGCCTCTTTTCCACCTTTTACTCGACTAGCGTGTTCATCTCCAGCCTCTTCCCCTCCTACTGAGATGACACCTTCTTCTTCAACGGCTCCACCTTTTACAACTTGATCTTCTTCGGGTTCAGGAAGTGAACCTTTTACTTTCTCAGCACTCTCCGGAGTTGCTACGAATCCAGAACCGAAAGGATCTTCCTCTAACTCTGGACTCTTTCCCCCCATTCCAGAGGCCAAAGCATTTAATGTACCCGTAAAGTCAGTTTGTTGTTGATCATTATCAAAAGAATCCTCAAACTCCGAGGAAAGTGCAGCTGCAAAATCTTCAGGGTTAGGAAATTTCCCATGAGCTTGAAAGGCCATATTAAGCGCGAAGGCTTGTGCCTCCTCTGGATCATCAAATTTTTCTTGTGCGATAGCTGCAACTTTCTTAGCTGCTTCCACTGGATCTGCGAACTCCCCGGGAGCAACGGCAAAAGGATCTCCCACATCCTGCATAAAAGACGTATCTGGCGAGAATGAATCCGATAATTGAAACTCAATGGCTTTTTCAAAAACTTTTTGACTAGCTGGATCCGAAATTTGCTCTGAAAACTGATCTTTAATTCCTTCAATAAATTCTTTTTTGGACTCTTCATCTGGAAATTTATCTTTTGCTTGAGCGATCTGAGACAGGGCAAAAGCTTGAATATCAGGAGCTTCATCATAATGCTTATTTGTTTGCTCTGCTAAATTCTGTGCCGCCTCTTTTGGGTCTTTAAATTCAGGAATCGTTGGTCCATCTGCTGATGATTCTTTAGGTATTAAATTTGCGGAAGCAAAAATATTTATCGAAGGCCCCTCATCTCCGATCGCTTTAGAATCAAGTACCTCCTGAAAGGCTTCTTGTTGCTTTGGAGAAAGATCTGCTCCAATTTTTTCACCCAAAATTTCTGTAAATTGCTTCGCTTTTTCAGGATCATCAAAATGTTCATGAGCTTTTTCGGCCATCTGAATTGCAAAGGCTTGAGCTTCCTGGGGGTTATTAAAATTGTCCTCTGCAAATTGAACGGCTTGTTCAGCTGCTTTAATAGGGTCTGCAAATTCTCCCGGGGCAGTAAAGAATGGGTCTTCTCCTTCTTTAAATTTAGGAGGGACAAAACTCTCTGGGTCCACAGCTATATTAAAAGCAAGTTCAGGTTCATTGCTCTGATCAGCTCCTTCACTTGCCAAAATTTCATTTACCTTGTCTACAGACATCTGATCAGCAACTTTCTCAACAATATCATCTGCAGCCTGTTTTCTAATCTGCTCTAGTTTTTCTGGATTCTGCGAAATTTCCTGACGTGCCTCTTCTTTTATGGAGTTAGCTTCGTCTATTATGGTTTTCTTCTGCATTGATTCGATTAAGTAATCTTGGTCGTCTTGGCTCAAGTTTTCTTTCAATGCTACTTGTTCATCTTCAGGAAAAGAATTTATAATCTGGCCAAAATCCTCCGGAGTCATTTGAGAAATATCTTTATCAGGGAAAAGTTCGGAAAACTTCCCTTCAACCTTATTCATAATTTCTTCACGTTTTTCTTCGTTGTTGAGAATTGAATCCTCTGGAGGTTTAGGGATATCAAAGAAACCGCCTGGGAGCTCTTGATCTATAAGCCCATTCTGTTTTTCAGCTAGTTCAGTAACAATCGCCTCTTCAGGAGAAAAATTGCTCAGTTTTCTTTCCAGTTGAGCCATTATCTGTGCTGTCGTCTGAATATTATTAAAGGCTAAACCCTTAAATCTTTGATCTTCACCTTTTCCAAAGAATGCAGTTAGGACAATTTTCCCTGGATCCTCAACATAGGTAATATCTAAAAAATCACAGCTATTCGCCGCTATACCCATTAAGAATTGTAAAGGCCTATCTTCGTTTACCTCACCAAACGAATCCATAATAAACTCAGCTGAAAAGCCTTCAACGGAGGCAAACATATTCAATACAAAATGTGTTTCATTATGTGCATACTCAAACTCAAAAGGAACACCGGCTTTTCCCGATTGCTTTAAATAAGTAAGGTAGAAGATTGTATGGTCGACATAACTTCTTATATTGACCGGATTAAATCCCTGCTCAAAAGCTTCTGTAGATAATCTATCTAAGGAATGCCCTGTAGCAAGGTGGTTGATGATATTAAATTTCTTGAAGTCTTCAAAACTAGCTGAGAAAGATTCCTCAAGATGGATATTGGCTTTTTCCTCGATAAATTTAGTTAAGGCAAATTTACCTAGTTCAGATTTTGCAAAATCTGAATTTATGAAAAACCTTCCACCACTCAATAGGAAGCTTTTTATTTCACTTCGCTTCCCAAGACAAATAATCTTAATTCCTCTCTGATTACACTTGAATTCTTCTCCTCTCTCTTGAGCCGCTTCAACCGAATCAACAAGAATAAAGTCTATTTCAGATTCCGCTGAAACTTCATCTCTAGTAACGAGCTTAATGCTTGCTTGTTCGAGATAACTTAAAAAGTCATCAGGAAGCTCTCCAAACATATTTAAGAGGATCTTTGAAGACATTATGCTACATCCTCCTCTTTATTCATGGCCCAATTCATACAGGACTCCCAACTATTGAGCATTTTAGAAATGGGAAGAAGGTAGCGATCATCAAGATTTTTTAAATCTTCAAAATAATCTTTAACAATTAATTTCCCGTCAGCTGCTTTAAAAACATGCTCCTGGAAAGGAATCAGATAGTCACAGAAAACAAGTAAGATTTCAGCATCGCTTAAAGCCGAATAACTATACCCTTTAGGAAACCCCGAACCATCAGTCTTTTCGTGATGAAACTTTATGAACTTCGTAATTTCAGGATAAGTAAAATGCTCACTTTGCTCTTGAGCTCTCTCGTAGCTAATCAAGGGATGATTATTAAAAATAGCTATCTCACCTTCTGAGCGATTGTATTTTTTTAGTACATCCAAACCACTGCCAGGTTTATTTCTTTCCGCTTCACAAGCTAGACTCATGACAAAATTAAAATTACCAAAATCAACCAGACCATAATCCAATATAAAAGCAGTATTATACAGATCCTTGATGAAGTTATAGTCGAGATAATTATTTATCAATGCTGCAATCGATGAGACGGCACTTATCAAAAGCGATCTTGTATATAATAGTGAGCTCTCACTTTGGAGATGATCTAAGACTCGTGGGGGGTAAATATAAAAAGCTTCAAAGGTGGCGATGACATAAGTTAAAAAGCTTTTCTCATCGGACAACCAATAGTCATTAGAGATTTTCTTTAAAATAAAATCCCGTCGTTTGAGTTTTTCTGTTTCCGTCTTAGCATGTTTGAAACTTGACCAGGCTTGCTTGTAGTCAGAGAGATCTTGCTCATTGATCATATCAAGCTGATAAAGACTGAGCATCCCCTTCTCAAGATAATGGGAAATAAAAGAAGGCTCAACGAAATCACCCGCTCTCAAAAGTGAGAGATATTTTCCTCCAGGCATGGAGTGAAAAAAATGAGAACGTGAGATTGTTTGTGTCTTAATTTCAGACAGCAAAACTTTTTTCAAGTTCTCTTCTTTAAAAATAATTCCGTTAATATTAACTGCCATTAAACTCCCATAAAAATAAGTTCACGACATTAACTTATCGGAATTGCTAGGGATAACATTAAAAGATTCCTAACGAATTACCCTAAAGGCAGACTTGATAACTCAGATAAATTAGCATAAAACCAAAGGCAGAATTTCTAAATAATTTCAGGAACTTGTCATGATCGAAACACTAGATATACTCATTATACTCTTATACCTTTGTGGAATTTTTACCCTAGCATTTCTCTCGGGAAGAAAAGAGACCGGTAAAGGCCTGGTTGAAGATCAATATCTTGCTGGTAAGTCACTCACCTTTTGGGAATCATTGGGCTCAATAATAGCAACGGAAGTGTCGGCACTCACTTTTCTTGGCATCCCAGCCTTTGCTTTTGGAAAAGACTATTCTTTCGTCCAAATTTATATGGGGGCTATTTTTGGAAGGATCATTATCGCTAGACTCATGTTACCTCTGGTGTATGACAAAGGAATTACTGTCTATTCTGTCATGGCAAAGATGGGAAATCCTGGAGGTCAAAAGGCGATTGCCATTTTCTACTCAATTAATAAGTTTTTGGCCGTTGGAGTGAGACTTTTTTCAGGCTCAATTCTAGTAGCGCAATTTTTTCAGGTGAACATTTATTTAGCTGTTTTTCTAATTTGTGTCGTTACCTTCTTTTACACCCTCATAGGTGGTCTTAAAGCTGTTGTAAGAACTGATATGGCCCAAATGCTCCTTTTTATCTTTGGAGGCTTAATGGCACATTATCTTATTCCACAAGTAGCCAATCAAACTTGGAGCGAATTGATATCAATGGCAACACTAGCTGGAAAGACTACAATATTAGATCTTTCAAACCCAGGATTAGTCCTCATTGGAATTGCTGGTGGGATACTTTTTGATATGGCAACCCATGGAGTGGATCAAGACTTTGTTCAAAGACTAACGGGAAACTCCTCAATCAAAAGTGCACAAAAAGCGATCTTTCTTTCAAGCTTTGTCTCCATTGCCGTAGGGCTTCTCTTTTTAAGTATTGGCGCTCTCCTATGGGCCTATTATCAGTCTAATGCTCATCCGGGAGTTGCAGACGATCAAATATTTGCTTATTTCATAACCAATCATTTCCCAGCAGGTATTAAAGGCCTTATGGTAGCAGGTGTACTTGCGGCAACGATGAGTACCCTAGATTCAACAATCAATGCTCTTAGCTCGACCTTATATAATGATATTCTTAAACATGAAGCGACCCAAAAAGAAGAAATTGGCAAACTTTATAAGAAAGACACCTTACTCATTACTATTGGGCTTATGATTATTGCGTTTATTGCTTCAAGCAGTGAAGGACTATTAGTTTTTGGACTTAAAATCACATCTTGGACGGCAGGATCTTTACTTGCCGTGTTCTTCGCAACCCTTGTCTTTAAAATAGCCAGACTCACGGCAATTAACGTCATCATAGCTTATGCTTTTGGAGTTCTGGGAGTATATCTCAACACCTTCCATCTAAACCTTAACTGGAACTGGAACGTCTACCTTGGGTTTGGCCTTGCAAGCTTAGCCCTCTATATTAAAGCGAAGTTTGTGAAGCCAAAAGCTCCTTAGGCATACCTTTTGGAATCGCCTCAAGAAGTTTTTTCGTATAATCTTTTTTCGGTCTTAGATAAACATCATTAGCTTTATCTAGCTCTACAAATTGTCCGGCATTCATAACGGCAACTTCATCAGAAATAAAATTCACAACTGAAAGATCATGCGAAATAAAGATATATGTCAGACCAAATTCGGCTTGCAGATCAAGTAGCAAATTTAAAACTTGTGCTTGAACTGAAACATCTAGCGCAGAAACGGATTCATCGCAAATAATAAAATCTGGGCTAACAGCTAGTGCTCTAGCAATACAAATTCTCTGCCTTTGTCCTCCCGAAAATTCATGCGGATAGCGAGACAATTGTTCTGCTTTGAGTCCTACTTTTTCCATTAGCCATTCGGCTTTTTCAATTTTCTCTTGCTTAGATGAACCTATATTGTGCAAATTCATTGGCTCCAATAGGATCTCTCTGACAGTCATCCTAGGGTTCAAAGAAGAATACGGATCTTGGAAAATTATTTGCATTTTAGAGCGCATTTCACGCATTCCAGTCTTATCTAGTTTGGTAACATCCACACCATCATAAATAACCTGGCCCTTTGTAGGCTCAATCAAACGTAAAATAGAACGACCCAAAGTTGTTTTTCCACAACCAGACTCTCCAACTAGTCCTAGAGTCATACCTTTTCTTAGTTTGAAAGAAACTCCATTTACAGCTTTAAAATGATCTACTGTTCTTCCAAGTATTCCCCCCTTGATCGGGAAGTGAACGTGAAGGTCATTAACTTCTAGTAAAACAGGATTCTTTTCTTCATCTACACGATGAACCTTATCCACTTTGACGGTTTTACTTTCATCAACCTCAACTTCATTACCCTCTTTATCCATAAAATCAGAGACTGTTAGTAAGCGCTTTGGATTTTTATCCAGAGCAGGCCTACAGGCAATAAGTCCCTTTGTATAAGGATGGACTGGGTTCATAAAAATATTTTTAGCTGTATTTTGCTCGACGATATTTGATCGATACATAACTACGACGTCGTCAGCAATATCAGCAATAACGCCAAGGTCATGGGTAATAAATAGCATTCCCATCTTATATTTATCTTGCAGATCAAACATCAGATCAATAACTTGTTTTTGAATGGTAACATCTAGTGCCGTTGTCGGCTCATCACAAATCAAAAGCTTTGGTTCACAGGCGATCGCCATTGCGATCATGACTCTTTGCTTTTGTCCCCCAGACATCTCATGAGGATATTTTTCTGCAGAAGCTTTTGGATTAGGAATTCCGACTTGATCTAGAAGTTCTACAGATTTCTCCCATGCTTCTTTAGGACTCATTCCTTTATGAAGAATAAGAGATTCAGAAATTTGATTCCCTACTTTAAAAACTGGATTAAGAGAGGTCATAGGCTCTTGAAAAATCATGGCTATATCATTTCCTCTGATTTTTCTCACTTCATCTTCTTCAAGCTTCAATAAATCCTGGCCCTCAAATAAGATTTCTCCGTTTGAAATAATTCCTGGAGGATTAGGAATGAGTTGCATAACGGCAAGTGAAGTCACTGACTTTCCTGAACCCGACTCTCCAACAAGCCCTACTGTCTTTCCCAGTGGAACATCAAATGAAACATCATTGACAGCTCTAACCATTCCCTCAGGTGTATGAAAGTCAACATTGAGATTTTTTATCTTTAATAAATCACTCATTATTCTTTACCTTTTAGTTTAGGATCTAGAGCATCCCGAAGAGCATCTCCCAGGATATTAAAAGCCAGAACGACAAAGAACATTGCAAATGTTGCTCCAGCCAGCTGCCACCAAACTCCTCTTGCCAACTCCAATTTAGCATCATCGATCATCGTCCCCCATGAAGGCTGGCCTGAAACACCCAGGCCGATATAAGAGAGAATAACCTCAGACTTAATTGCGACTTGAAACTGAAGAGAAGTATTAATAATTACAATATGAGTTACATTAGGAAGAATATGCTTAATGAGTTTTCTTGTATGGCCTGCACCTATAGCATCTGCAGCTTGCACATATTCTCTATTTTTGTGTTTCATCACTTCACCACGAATAAGGCGGCAAAGCCCTACCCAAGAAGTCAGTCCAAGTGCTATATAAACTGTCGTAATCCCCTTTCCTAAAATAAAAGCAATACTCATAAGGAGCATAATTCCAGGGATACTCGATACAGTGGTATAAAACCAAACGATAATCTCATCTACTTTGCCACCGAAATATCCAGCTAAAGCCCCTAATCCAACTCCGATAGGTATCGCAATTAAGGAAGAAACTAAACCAACACTCATGGCAATTTGAGTTCCATGAATAACCTTTGTAATTACGCTTCGCCCGAAAATATCTGTTCCTAAGATATAATCCCAATTTTCAAAAGGAGCTGCGTAACTAGGTCCTACCTCTACATTCCAATCTGAAGCTAAGAGACCGATTGCAGAGAGAAGCCCGACTAAAGCATAAAGTGCAACCACCACTAACGATATAACGGCGATCTTATCTCTTTTAAGTCTTCTCCAGGCATCATGCCAAAGGGAGTTTTTATTTTTAACTGGTGATTGTGAACTCACTTCGTTCATCCTCGTATTATCTGCTGTTGTTGAGTTTGCCATAAAATATCCTATTGTAATTTCACTCGAGGATCGACCAAAGTATAGAGGATGTCCTGAATAAGAGTGAAAATAATATAAGCTACTGCTGACAATATAGTTATCGCCTTCAATACCGGAAAATCAGAGGAGTTCAAAGCTGTGATCGTCATCCCCCCTAGCCCTGGTATCGCAAAAAAACTCTCGAGGAGAAGTGCTCCAAGGAGAAGAAAAGGCAACTGAACAACTGTGTATGTCAGAATGGGAATCATGGCATTTCGAAGCACATGTTTAAATAGAATGACCTT
>CEQY01056068.1_pt1 | contig 10726 bp, 8 predicted proteins | sample 361391 | NCBI WGS metagenome assembly CEQY01 (sample SAMEA2621075, study PRJEB7988) | marine metagenome | isolation source: saline water (ENVO:00002010), including
AAACTGGCATGACCATAATGCCAACATATAGTGGAGGTGAAAGTGTACAATTACAAGGTCTAGATTCTGATTATGTCCTAATCTTAATTGATGGTTTTCCCATTACAGGAAGGGTTGCTGGAGATTTAGATATATCTAGGTTATCTCTTTATGATGTTGAAAAAATTGAGATAATTAAAGGGGGGTCGTCAAGCCTGTATGGTTCAGAGGCCATGGCAGGAGTAATTAATGTTGTCACAAAAAAAAATTATAAGGAAGGATTATTTCCGGGTATATCATATAAATATGGATCACATGATTTACACGACATAAGTGCTAATATTTTCTTTTCAAAAAATAATATCAAGGCAGGAGGAAATTTAAATTATATAAGTTCAAGTGGATACGATCTTATAGACACTGATGATACGCAAACCGTTCAGCCTTTTAATAGAATCACTAACTCGGTTTTTATTAAAACTAGTCAAAAAAAATTGGGAAATATCGAGGTGAAAGCGAGAAATTATATAGAAAATAAAGATGAGACAGTTTTTATAACTCAGTCAGGTTCTAGAGCTAAAAGCAAAATAAATGAATATAATATTTATTTTAAATACAAGAACAAGTTGCACAAAGAGACATCCCTTTTTTTTGAATATTATAATACCCTCTATGGCAATGAAGAGTCACTCTTAGTAAATGATATTTTCCAGTACTATGAATTTAATCAGTCTGTTAAGAGATATGAATTACGACTCAATAATAATGATATAAGAAATTTAAATATTGACATAGGAATTGGTATAAATAAAGAGTTTGTTGATAGAACTAATTTTGAAGAAAAGGAAAATTTAAAGTCAGAATATTTATATATTCAGAATGATTGGAAATTAAATAATAATATAAATATTGTATCTGGTTTAAGATATGATAGACACAGAGAATATAAGTCACAAATAAGTCCAAAGTTTTCTATCAACAAAAAATTTAGTGATAAAATAACTTTTAAGGCATCGATTGGAACAGGTTTTAAGACACCAGATTTTAGGCATCTTTATTTAAACTTCTCAAATACCAGCTCAGGGTATATAGTCCTAGGTTCTAACATATTAGAGAAAACAATAAAAAATTTACGTGAATCCATGCAATTATTAGACTACTCTGGTCCAGATAACTCTATATTAAGCCCTGAAAAATCCATAAGTTTAAATATTGGAATTAACTCATATCTGATGCCAACTATCCCATTCGAAATCAATTTTTTTAGGAATGGTATTGATAATTTAATTGATACAAGGGTTGTGGGCCAAAAAACAAACGGTCAAACCATTTTCTCATACTTCAATATTAAGAAAGCACATACTTATGGTATTGAATTTTCTTCTACTATTCTAGTATCTGATTTCTTTAAAATAAAGCTCAGTAATTATCACTTATACGCTAAAGATATTTCCGCACTAAAAGATTTTAAAAATGGAATTGTTTTTTCAAGAGATAAGAATACTATGCAGTCTTTTATGCTTTCAAATAAAGATTATTTTGGACTGTTTAATAGAGCTAGAAATCAATTAAATTTTCGCACAAATTATGAGATAAAAAATTTGAGGACGAACTTAATTTTTAATTTAATTCATAAAACTAAAATTGGTTTTAGAGATACTAATGGAAATACTTATTTGGATAAATATGATAATTTTTCTAAGGGTCATGTTATAGCCAATATAACTATTGATAAGAAAATATTAAAAATGTTACGTGCCCAACTTATAATTAAAAATATCTTAAACTATATTGATCCAATCAATTATATTAATAATCCAGGCAGATCATTTTATACCAGAATAATTTTTGGTAGATAACTCTTGGATTTTAAAAGATCGGATTATAATTTGTTATTATGAGAAAATTTATAATTCCAATATTTCTAACTTTAGCTTTTAGCTGCACTGATGAGACATTAGATCTCTTGCCTTCTGTAACTAAAAAAGTAATTGACTTACACGCCCCTACAACTTCTTCACCAGGATCCCTTCCATCAGGAAATTTTATTGGTTTTAATCTTATGGATGAAAGGCCAGTTACTGATAATACTTGGGATATAGCATTGAGAGGTACAACAATCTTAATAAATGGAGGAAGTAAAGGGGGAGATGATGAGCCAGATAGAACCGGCGAAGGTGGTGCATATGTTGCCGTAAGTACCTACCAGGATTTAATGAATGTAAATGTCGACGAGATAAAACAAGATGGTATTTCTTCAAAAGCAATTCCAAACGGCAGTGGTAATGGATGGTATAGTTATGATTTTCAAAATCATGTAATATCAGCAATTCCAGGAAGAACTTTAGTAATAAAAACTCATGATGGCAGATATGCTAAATTAGAGATTCTTTGTTATTATAGAGGTTGTCCCGAAGTCCCTTCAATGGACAGTGAATCCCAGTACTACACCTTTAACTACACCATTCAACCAAATTATGGTGTGACTAATTTCGATTAATTTTTTTACTGATAAACTCTGACTTACTAATACAATCACTAACTGAAATTCCTCTATAAAAATTTGAATTTATATAAAAATTTGTGTTTTTATCTAAAAATGATTTTATATGATCTTCAATATAATCGTATTTTAGATTATACTGAGGTATTCCCTTTTTCCATCTGTAATGGTTAGACATATAGACGGGACCTGAATGATTGATTAATTGATTTAATTCATTAAGTATTATTTCTTGCAATAATTTTGGTTCTAGTTTGCAAAGATTTCTATTTCTCTGCCCACCAACAAGTACTGTAAATAATTCAAACCCCTTAGGAGCAAGCTGATTAAAAATGCTAGAATTAAATAATATTCCTAAAAAACTCTTCTTATCATTTTTCTTGGTTAATAAACCAAAACCATTAACCTTATCTCTAATATTTTTTTTCTTAAGACCAAAATGAAAAACATCAATAGGACTGTAATCAATATTTTTAAGTTCTAAACTTAGCTTTCTGTCAAATAAAATTTTTGAGAGAGTGAAAGCAGGCACGGTTGATATTACATTTTTGCAAGTATATGTTCTATTATCATTTGTTTTAATCTTATATAGATCACCATGCTTAGAAATTTTTATGACAGATGTATTTAATCTGATTTCCTCTTTGAGGTTCACAGATAATGTTGTTATTAACTCGCCTAATCCATTAGGAAAATTAAATGAGCTTGGTTTTTTAAATTTTTTTTTAAATAGTCCCATTGTAACACTTCCGTAATTTTGCTCAAGAGACCATAATAATTTCAAACAATGTCTGGCACTCATTTTTGATGTATCGCCTGCATATATACCGGTTAAAAAAGGTTCAATAATATTATCATGAAACTCATTACCAAATCTTTTTTTTATAAAATCCGCAACAGTCACATTTTTAGTATGACGAGATGCGAATGATTCAAATAACAGAGATATTTTAGATTTTAATGATAAGATTTTTGAAAACAAGAATTCATAGAAGCTTGTTGGTATTTTAGTCAAATTATTATTTACAAGTACGTATCTATTTTTATTTTTTTTCTCATCAGGATATAATACCTTATTTAGAAGACCATTTTCCTTTATAATTTTTTTTACAGAATCATTGTTCATCAAGACGGTATTTGGACCAATCTCACAAATAAAATTCTTTATTTTTTTTGACTTAATTGTGCCCCCTAAATATTTACTGGACTCAAAAATCAAAAAATCTTTATTTTTCTTGGATAAAAAATAAGCAGAGCTTAATCCAGATATGCCTGCACCGATTATTATAGTATTAAAATGTGAACCCAAAATATTAAAATTATACCTTTTCTTTTACCCAGTTACTAATGACATCAGCCCATTTACTATCATCATTTAAGCATGGTATATAATGATATGATTTCCCTCCAGCCTCTAAAAATTCTTCTTTCCCCTCCATGGCTATTTCCTCAAGTGTTTCTAAACAGTCTGTAACAAATGCAGGTGTAATTATTATGAGTCTTTTCTTTCCAGATTCAGCTAATCTTTTTAGCTCATAATCAGTGTAAGGTTTTAACCAAGGTTGTAGAGGTAATCTTGACTGAAAAGCGTTACTATACTTATCTTTTTTTATCCCAAGCTTTTTAACAATTAGTTCGGTTGTTGTAAATACTTGATGTCTGTAGCATTTTGAGTGTGCTGGTGAGTCTGTATTACAGCAATCAGTAACTTTCAGGCAATGGTTATTTGTAATGTCAGAAATTTTAATATGGCTTTCAGGAATACCGTGATATGAGAATAGAATGTGATCATATTTTATTCCTTTTATATTTTTTTTAATATTTTGGGCCATTAAGTCAATGTACTCATTGTTATCATAGAATGGTGGGATAACTGTTTTTTTTAAATTAGGGAAAAGAGCTTTACACTCAGATTTCACTTTTTCGACTACAGTCTCATATGATGACATAGCATAATGTGGGTATAATGGTAAAACTATAATTTCATTAACACCCTTTTCAACCAACTCACTAATTCCATTTCTAATAGAAATTGAGCCATATCTCATTGCTAGAGATACTGGTATTTCGATTTTTTTTTGGACTTTGTTAAAAAGCTTTTTTGACAAGACGATCAATGGGGAACCCTCCTTCCACCAAATTTTTTTATAAGCTGCTGCAGATTTTTTAGGTCTAGTATTAAGAATAATTCCTTTAACAAGAAGCCATCTCAAAAAGTAATTATACTCAATTACTCTCCCGTCCATTAGGAACTCATCTAAATAAGTTTTAACATCTTTCACAGATGTACTGTCAGGAGACCCAAGATTAATCATTAGCAATCCTTTCATAAATTTAGAGCTAAATTGTTTTGGAATAGGTACCTATTTTTTTCTTAATAAGTGGATCAAATCTCATAGAAATATTTCTTGTAAATAATCTGCCTTTATGCTTGACCACAATAATATTACCTTCTAAAGTTATTAAATCGTCAATAATAAAATCATTAAATTTTGATTCAGAGTATTGAACAATTTCAAATATGTCATTTACAGAAATATTAAAAAATCTAGAGACTTCGTCAAAATCAACGTAATAATTACACATGATTGAATTAATTATATGTCTGATAATTTTTTCATTGTTATTTAAGGTATACCCTCTTAAAACTGCCACTCCTTTTTCGTCAATATTTTTAATATAATCTGAGGTAGACTTAATATTTTGAGAGTATGCAGAATCAAGTTGAGAAATTGAAGAAGCACCAAAACCATAGACTTGACCGGTAGTCTCTCTTGTACAATATCCTTGAAAATTTCTATGCAACTTCTTCTCTTTTAAGGCTATTGCGAATTCGTCATCAGGTTTCGAGTAATGGTCCATACCTATAGAAACATATCCTGAACTTGTCAGTATTTGGCTGGACTGCTCATACATTTGAGCTTTCTCTTTAGATGAAGGGAATCCAATATCGTCTAATATCTTCTGTCTAGGAATAACAGAAGGAACATGTGCATAAGAAAATGTAACCAATCTATCAGTATCTAATTTTACAGCTCTCTCTACTGTATTTCTAAAACTCTCAATCGTCTGTAAAGGAAGTCCATATACTAAGTCAATGTTTGTTCCTCTAAAACCCTCATCATGAATTTTTTTTACAATATCTTCAATTGGTCTTTTAGATGGTCTTCTATTAATTGCATCTAGCACGTCTTTCCTAAAGTCTTGAATTCCAATAGATATTCTATTAAATCCAAAACTTTTTAAGAGTTCAATGTGTCTAAACTCTAAGTGAGCTGGATTACATTCAATTGCCATCTCATAATTTTCAGCAAAATCAAATGTTTCTTTTAACTTATTAGTTATCCTCTCAATATATTTATAAGAAATTGAATTTGGAGTTCCTCCACCCCAATGAACTTGGGTAAGTTTTCTTTTTTTATCTATTTTCTGTGACACATATTCAATCTCTTTAATTACAGCATCAATATATCTCTCCAGAAATGGCCTAGAAAATCCAGTCTCCGTTGTACATCCACAAAAGTGACAAATCTGGGGACAAAAGGGAACATGTACGTATATTGAAATATTCTGAGGTCTCTCAAAATTTGATTTTTCTACTGATAATAGATAGTCATGGTTTCCAAAATACTCATTGAAAAATGTAGCAGGTGGATAAGATGTGTACCTAGGTCCAGCTTCATTATATTTCTCAACTAAATTTTTATCTGTCAACATAATATTTATCTTTTCCAGTTAGCCTCTTTTATCCAGGAGACAACATGTCTAGCCTTTAGGTAATCTATATCTGGCCTAAAACCATGGCCTAAATTAAATACCCAATCCTTATTTTTGGAGCCGAAGTCAATAAGCCCTTCCATGTATTTATTAATCTCTTTAATATCAGAATAAAAAATACTTGGATCCATATTACCTTGGATTCCAACACTAGAATCTAATAATTTTCTAGCATAATCAAGCGAAATATCATAATCAATACTAACATAATCACAAATCTCTTTATTTATATACTTCAAACCTTCATTAAAGTTTTTTGGAAAAAAAATTGTTGGTATTCCCTCATCTCTTGCAGCATTTAAAATCTTTGTTGATAAGGGTAGCACAAATTTTCTATATTCCTCCTCAGGAATAATTCCGCAATAAGTTTCAAACAACTGAAAACATTCGATACCAGATTTAACTTGATTTCTAACATACTCTATGGAGGTCTCGGTTAAAGCCTCCATGATCTTTATACTTTTCTTTTTTTCTGTCTTAAAAAAGTTGAGAGCAGATTCAAAACTTTTATTTTTTTCATTACCTCTAAACATAAAAAGAAAAGTAGTTAACGGACCACCACAAAATCCAATAAGAGGTATGTCTTTAGATTTATTTTTTTTTACTTCATTAATGTTATTATAAACGTGATCGAAATTTGAAAAATTAATTTCAAAATCAGTAGTGTCTTTGATGGGGTTATGAAATTTAGGTCCAAATTTTGTAAATTCTAATTTTAACCCCATTGACTCAGGTACTATGAGAATGTCAGAAAAAAGAATAGCAGCATCGACACCAAGGTCGTTGATAGGGAGCAGAGTTACTTCAGAGGCTAGAGTCTTATCTCTCATTAATTGATCAAATGTATACCTTTCTTTTAGTGAACGATAAGATGGGAGGATTCTCCCAGCCTGACGCATAAACCATACTGGTGGTCTGCTAGAACTTTTACCTTTTAATGTGTCAAGAAATATAGAACTCATTAAGCTATTTTTTGAAGTGCAACTCTATTTGATTTAATTACTTTTTTTATGTCAGCATTTGTCATAACAGAAGAAAAGAAACAACATTCAAATTGAGACGGAGGCAAATATATACCCATATCTAACATAAGCTTAAAATAATTAGCATATTTATCAGTATCACATGACATTGCATCTTCATAATTATTAATTTCGCTTTTATCAGTAAAAAAGAGAGTCATCATTGATCCTAATCTCGTTACAAGAGCATTTATTCCAACTTCTTTAATATTTGTTGTTATACCATCAGATATCTCACTTGAGATGGTATCTAGCCTACCAAATATTTTATTATTTAACTTTTTTAATACAGACAAACCAGCTTGCATTGCAAGAGGATTACCCGATAATGTTCCTGCCTGATAAACAGGTCCTAATGGGGCAAGAGAATCCATAATTTCAGATCTTCCACCATAAGCACCTACTGGCAATCCACCTCCAATAACCTTACCTAAGGTTGTAATATCTGGACAAACACCATAAATTTCTTGAGCTCCACCTTTAGCTAATCTAAAACCTGTCATAACCTCATCAAAAATTAATAATGCATTATTTCTTGAGCATAGCCTTTTAAGAGATTTTAAAAATCCATTTTGAGGTAGAACTAATCCCATATTGCCAGATACAGGTTCAACAATCACTGCTGCTATGTCATTTTCTTTCTTAGCAAATAGTTTCTCAACAGATTCAATATTATTAAATGAAGCTATTAAAGTGTCTTTGGCAATATTCTTGGTTACACCAGGACTATCGGGTAAACCCAAGGTGATAGCTCCAGAGCCAGCTTTTATTAAAAAACTATCCCCGTGTCCATGGTAGTTTCCAGCAAATTTAATAATATGTCTTTTTCCTGTGAAACCTCTAGCTAACCTAACAGCGCTCATTGTGGCTTCTGTCCCAGAGTTTACCATCCTTACTTTTTCTATGGAAGGAACCATCTTTGTTATCTGCTTAGCCATCTCAGTTTCATGTAAAGTTGGAGCCCCGTAAGATGTGCCTCTCTTGGAATATTTATTTATAGCTTTTACTGTATCCTTATCTGCGTGACCAAAAATTAGAGGTCCCCAAGAGGATACACAGTCAATATATTTATTGCCATCAACATCGTATAACTTACTACCCATACCCCTATCAAAAAAAACTGGATCGCATTTAACACTTTTAAAAGCACGTACAGGTGAGTTTACACCCCCTGGTATTAAATCACTTGATTGTGTATATGCCTTGATACTCTTTTTGTACATCTCATTTATTATTTAAATAATCAGCAATTTCTATTGCGTGATAAGTAATGATAGCATTTGCTCCAGCACGTTTCATAGAGGTAAGAATTTCTAAAATAACATTTTTATCAACCCATTTTTTTTCGGTAGCTGATTTTACCATAGAGTATTCGCCACTAACATTATATGCTATTACTGGTATATTAAATTTAGATTTGACTCGGTATATAATATCTAGATAAGACATTGCTGGTTTTATAATTAACGCATCTGCACCCTCATTAATATCGGTTTCTGCTTCTCTTAATGCCTCAATCGAGTTCTTATAATTCATCTGGTAAGACTTGCGATCTCCAGACTGAGGTGAGTTTTCTGCAGCATCCCTGAAAGGACCGTAAAATGCAGAAGCATACTTAACGCTGTAAGAGAAAATAGGAAGTTTCTCAAAATTATTTTTATCAAGAACTGTTCTGAGATGATTAACTCTTCCGTCCATCATATCAGATGGTGCGATTACATCCGCACCAGCTTTTGCTAAAGAGATAGCTTGTAATCCTAAATTTGTTACCGTTTTATCATTATCAACATCCCCATTTTCAATTGTTCCACAATGTCCATGTGTGGTGTACTGGCAATGGCATAAGTCAACAATAACTAGTATATCACTATTTATTTTCTTAATTTCTTGTACTGCTCTCTGAACTATACCAGTATCATCTTGTGCTACTTTCCCATCATCATCTTTTTTGTCAGGTACTCCAAATAAAATTACTGATTTAATGTTTAAATCTAATAAACGTTCACATATACTTGATAAATTATCAATAGAGACTTGAAACTGACCAGGCATAGAGCTAATCTGCTTTTTGATATTGCTTCCTTCACATACGAAAATAGGATAAATTAAATCTTCTGGTCTCAAATGGGTGTCTTCTACAAGATCCCTCACAACCTTATTATATCTCAACCTTCTGAGTCTTACTTTCTGATTCATTGTGTTAAATTAAAGTGTGAAATGATTGAGTCTGAAATTCCCTCATATGACTGCATCTTAGAGGTAATGATTGGATGAAAACCACATTTTTTAATGTAAGAAGATGTGGAGTTGCCAATACTTATTAGCTTAATATTAGTTGGGTCATATAGATTTTTAAATGATTCAAAACCTGATGGACTGGTAAAAACAGCATGAAAATCTTTTTTATTGAGGATTGTCATAAGATCTTTATTTATAGAATCGATTAAAGATGTTTCGTAAGCCACAAATCTCGTTAAATCACAAAACTTTTTTAAATAATCTGGTAATATATTTTTTGATAAATTTCCTTGTACAAGCATTACCTTCTTTGAATTAACGATACCTATATTTTCTAACTCTAAACCCAAATTTTCTGAATAATTTCTTTTAGCAGTGTAGGAGGAGGTAATATTAAATTTCTTTAATTGATCTTCTGTTTTATTTCCAATACATATAGTCGGCCTGACAAATAAATCAGCTTTTATAAATGGTAAACTGAAAAAATGCCTAACACTATTTTTAGATGTGAAGACATAATAATCAAAATTATTAACATCAAATGGAATAGGGTTTTGAATAGGTTGCGTCTTAATCATTGGAAAATGGTGAACTATAAAGCCCGATTCCTGAAGCTTTCTAAATCCGGATATTTCTCCTTCATTAGTTAGTAAAATATTGATTTTGTTTTTAGACATTATCTCCTTACCTCAGATAGAATTTCGTCACCTCCATCTAATAGCATTTTTTTAGCAAGTTTAATTCCTAGTTTATTCGAATTATTATACTCTGATAATGCCTGATTAGTTATATGTTTTTTTCCATTTAAGGATGATATAATCCCCGTTAATAAAACCTTACCATTTTCAAGCTTAGCATAAGCACCTATTGGAGCCGTACATCCCCCCTCCAGTTTCTTAAGGAAAGATCTCTCTACATTAACACATATTGATGTCTCTAGATGATTTACTGAGCTTATGATTTTTTGAATTGTTTTATCTTCATCCCTGATTTCTAAAGCAATAGTTCCCTGACCTGGGGCGCATATCATTTCATCCATATCAAAAGTATGAATAATTTTATTTTGAAGGCCTAACCTTATTAGCGCAGCAGCAGAAATCACTATACCATCACAATACCCCTTTTCCATCTTCTTAATTCTTGAATCCACATTACCTCTTATTGTTTTCATTTTAATCTTTGGATATAATTTTAATAGTTGAGAACT
>CEQY01201705.1_pt1 | contig 10726 bp, 8 predicted proteins | sample 361391 | NCBI WGS metagenome assembly CEQY01 (sample SAMEA2621075, study PRJEB7988) | marine metagenome | isolation source: saline water (ENVO:00002010), including
CCAGCTCCAAGCCGTCCTACTACAAGACCAAGTAGACCAGCTCCAAGCCGTCCTACTACAAGACCTTCTAGACCAAGCCGTCCTGATAGACCAAGTCGTCCATCAAGACCTTGCCGTGGAAGAGACTGTCGTTAATTGTAGAATATAAAGTTTTTGGAATAGGGCCCCACATTTTGTGGGGCTTTTTTATTTAAAGAAAACATCATTAAGTGTTTTGTAAGTATTAACATAAGCTTCAACCGATAAGTCTACCGGATCGGTGTACCCACCACCTAATGCCATTGCCATAGAGATTCCTTGAGACTTAACAAACTCAAAAACAAGTCTATCTCGCTCCAAAAGACCTTCGTAACTCAAATCTAATGAACCAAACCTATCATGAACTAAGCTATCAACTCCTGCTTGATAAAGTAAAAGTTCATGGCCTGAGATTTCGGTTAATACCTCTTTGAGTTTTTGTAGATACTCATCATCTTTAGTATTTTTAGAAAATCCAATATCAATATGGGACTCAACCTTTCTGTAAGGATAGTTTGTCTCCCCATGAAAACTTATAATGAACACATTTTTGTCTTGATTCAAAATAGAGGAATTTCCATTTCCCTGATGTACATCTAGATCGAGGATAAGGATTTTTTTATAGGGATCAATTGAGTGAATTTTTCGTGTGGCCACTGCAAAGTCATTAAAGAAACAAAAACCTTCGCCACCATCTTTGTGAGCGTGATGAGTTCCCCCTGCTAGTGAACTCGAAACTCCTTCCTCTAGCGCGGTGAAAGTTGCGTTGAGAAAACTTTGCATAGATGCTCTAGCGCGTATGACCATTTCAGGAGTCAAAGGAAGACCCACAGCTCGTGCTAATTTTCTTTCGAGTGTTAAACTGAGGACCTGATGGATATATTCATGATCATGTGCCAGTAAAAGATCTTCTATCTGACAAATATCAGCTTCGATAAACTCAGCATCGATGACTCTATCTTTTATAAGTCTCTCTCTTAATTTTTTGTACTTACCCATGGGAAAACGATGACCATCGGGTAAAGGGACTTCATAAGTGTCAGAGTAAAAAACTTTCATAAATAAGATTATAAGGAATGCGTTGGCATTCTCAAAGATTGTCTATAATTTATTAAATATGAAATACTCAGTCTTCGAAAAACAAATATTAGACTTTCTCTCTCAAGATCCAGCTTTTTGCTCTCATAGTGGATTAGATCAAAACCTTGGAGATCTTCCTGACCCCGGAAAGAACCAACGTATAAAAGTCCAAGGAAAAATCAAAATGTTTCGCGGCATGATCAAATCAGTTGAAACAGATTTAAAAGAAGAAGAGAAGGACCTGAAGCTTTGGGATTTATATCTAGAACAAATGAGATTGAAATTAGAAGTTGAAATTAATGGAGTCCCAAAAATCATGCGACTCCCTAAGGCATTTTCTGAAATAATAGATCCGATATTTCTCTTGATGATTAACGATCCAAGACCAGCTAAGCAGAGGATAGTTAATATCATCTCTAAGTTAAATAAGTCCATGTCCTACATCCAGTCTTATGTAAGAAATATAAAAGAGCCTGTTCAAAGATGGGTCGATATGGAGCTAGAAGCTCTATCTCAAGTAGACTCAATTTTTGAGTCGCTCCAGGTGTGGGCAGTCAAAGAAGGGTTTATTCAAATGAATGCTCTTGAAAAATCAATAATAGCTGCTAAATCTGCGCTTCAATTTTATAAAAATTTCTTGAATGATGTGACAAAGTCTAAGGATTTTCATCTCGGTGAAAATCAAATGAGGGAGATTATCAAGGCGAGAGGTATTGATCTGACACCTAGTGAAATTCATCAATTAGCTAAAGTATTTTTAAAAGAGAATCAAGCTATGGTGGAAGAACTTCGAAAAAAACTTTGCTTAAAATATAGGCTTGCGCCTGAAACTAGTGCCGCTGAGTTGCAGAGCTTTTTAGCACAGAAATTTTCAGTCCCATTTGAAACCTTTGAAGATATTATTCAGCGTTATGAGCATGAACAAAGTAAAATTCTAAATTGGCTTAAACAAAAAAATCTTTTCCCCATCATTGAAAATCAATCTTTAAAAATTATGCAAACACCTGTCTACTTACAACCAAGTATTCCTGCAGGTGCGATGATTTGCCCCTTGGGTCTGAGAGAGGGAACTCGGCATAGTTTAATTTACTTAACCCTTAAAGAAACAAACTTAGCTGAGCATACTGAGCTTAGCATCCCTAATATGATGATTCATGAAGGTATACCAGGTCATCATTTGCACTTAGCAACGGCAACAACGCATAAAAGTGTTATTCGAAGAATCATGCCTTGTAATGACCTCGCAGAGGGATGGACGACTATGTTAGAGGACTATATTCTCGATCAAGGTTTTGGGGGCGAACTAGAGGATGAACTTAGGTTTAGTGCCAAAAGAGATATGGCGAGACTGGGTGCGAGGGTGGCCATAGATCTTTTTTTCATGTCAGGAGAAAAAGATTATTTAGAGGTCGGAATTGATGCAGATATTAGTTCGGATGATCCTTTTGAATCTGCCGGTCAATTACTTCAAGCCGTCACTGGTTTTGTTCCCGATAGAGTGCAAGGGGAGCTTAACTGGTATTCTCAGGAGTCGGGCTACCCGCTTTCTTATTTGGTGGGAAATCATCTAATGTTGACTCTTAAGAGTAAATATTTGCGAAAAGTAGCGGATGATGACTTTTCTTTTCATAAGTTCATTCTATCTCAGGGGAAAATGCCATTATCCTTTTTCGACGTAAGTACTTAAAATAAATAAGAAAGCCCATGAAATTTGTCTAAAAATCGTCTATCCTAATATTTATCCTTTTATTTTATCAAGGTATATATGTACTATAATCAAAGTGAAAACGACCGCGATCTTTCTTTTATTTTTAACCTTACTTGGTGTGTCATCGCAGGCTCAGCAATGTGTATGTGAGTTAATAGAAGTAACCGAATCCCAAGAAATATTTGAAGAAATTGAGAGTGAAACTATATTAGCTGAAAGCTCTCTTCCATCCGTCTTGGGGCCAAAAATTTTTAAAATTTATCCCTTATATGATTTAGAAAACCTATTATCTGCGACTGCAATCGAAGTCATAACTCCACCTCCAGAATTCGTTTAAAAAAATTCCACTTATCCAATCTATTTTTAAAGATGAAAACTGTAAGGAGTACCGATGTACGCATATAAAGGTTATGAGAAATATAAAAAAGAAAAACTAGCTACCCTGAAGCCTAAACTGGCTGGAATAGAGAATGGCCAGAGTCCTAAAACTCTCTTCATCACTTGTTCAGATTCGAGAATTTGTCCAAATGAATTAACTTCAAGTGAGCAAGGTGAACTTTTTGTTATTCGAAATGCCGGGAATACTATTCCTCACTTTGATAAATCAAACGGAAATGCTGATGCAGCAACTTTAGAGTATGCCGTTAAGGCTCTTGGGGTAGAAGAGATTATCGTCTGTGGACATACCCATTGTGGAGCTATTGGAGCCTTGATGACAGGGGTGGATGCAAATCAATTGGGGACTATTGCCAGTTATTTAAGTGAACTTAATGAACTTCGTGAGCTCAGCCTAGAAAGAAAGATGACTGGAATTGAGACAATTAAAGAAAATATTAAATTTCAATTAGAGAATATTCACTCTTACGACTTTGTTCAACAGGCCATGAGCCAGGGGAAATTAAAAACCTATGGTTGGATCTATGGACTTGAGACGGGTGAAGTCGAGTTAGTCGACTGTGAGGCTTAAGATGTTAAATACAGAATATAAAAAAGATGATTTTCTACACGATTTTTTGGCCTCTTTAGTTGTTTTCTTGGTCGCACTTCCTCTTTGCCTAGGAATAGCTTTAGCTTCAGGTGTTCCGCCAATTGTAGGCTTAATGGCGGGGATTATCGGCGGGCTTGTGGTCGGAAGTTTTACGGGATCTCCTCTTCAAGTTTCGGGACCAGCTGCAGGTCTTGCTGTTATGGTTTTTGAAGTCGTTGATGCCCATGGACTGGAGGCGATGGCAATAGTCTGTTTCGTTGCAGGTATTTTCCAACTCTTAGGCGCTTTTTTGAAACTTGGCAATTTATTTAAAGCCGTTTCTCCTGCAGTTGTTAAAGGAATGCTGTCCGGTATTGGGCTTCTTATTTTCGCTTCTCAGTTTCATGTTATGTTAGATCACAAACCAAGTTCAAGCGGGGTAGAGAATTTAACAACAATCCCGCAAGCTTTTCTAGATATCTTTAGCACTAAACTTCCGGTTCAGCATGAACATGCTGCCACAATTGGTTTAATCACCCTGCTTTGTTTGGTTGGTTGGAATACGATTAGAGAGAAGGTAAAACTTCCCGTTCCAGCCCCTTTAATTGCCATCATTGTTAGTGCTGCCATTGCAAACTTCGCTGGTCTGGGTATTAACTTCATTTCTATCCCTGATAATCTTCTGGATGGATTGAGCTTTAACCTTTGGGAGGGAATACAAAATATTAATGCTGAGTTGATATTTGCTGGAATAGGTATGGGATTGGTCGCCACAACCGAGACATTACTTTGCGTAACGGCAGTGGACACAATTAAGCCTGATCATAAATCGAATTATAACCAAGAACTTATGGCCCAGGGGATTGGGAACACTCTGGCGGGTTTAGTAGGGGCGATGCCCATTACTGGAGTCATTGTTCGAAGTTCAGCAAACTTAGAGTTTGGCGGAAGAACGAGAGTCTCCACTATACTTCATGGCGCTTGGTTAGTTCTGTTTCTATTCTTATTTAGCAATATATTGGCTTATATTCCAACCTCAGCACTAGCTGCAATTCTCGTTTATACGGGATACAAACTTTTCGACTTTAAAGCCTTTAAGAAATTCAACACTGAATTTGGAAAATCTGAGGTTTTAATTTATTTAGTGACCATTGTAAGCATAATCTCAATCAACCTCCTTTACGGGGTCATGATTGGGTATGCCCTATCTTTAGTGCAATTGATTTATCGATTGAATGATTTTCAAATTGAGGTTGAAAATAAAGAAGGGGTCTTAAAGGTTAATTTGCACGGTGCAATGACTTTTTTGACACTGCCAGGATTATCTAAGCGTATTGATGAGAGTCTTGAGGATCACCAGGGAGACGTTCATTTAGATGCTAGCAAGGTGAGCTTCATGGATAGTGCAAGTCATGAATACCTTGATGTTCTCCATAAGAATATTGGAGACAAAATGAAGTTAGAGAAAAAGTAATTTGTAATGACTTTGGGAGTCGAAAGACTCCCATTTTTTTTTCCTAAGCCTTTAAAATTCTTTGACACTACACGCTCAAATCAATAATATTCAAGTCTTTTAGTAAACTAAGAAACATTTAAATTATAGGTGGTTTAAGGATGCAAAACACAATTTTGTACATGGTTCCAGCACTTGGAGTCTTCGGATTAGTGGTGATGGCGGTCAAGTCAGCTTGGGTAAACAAACAAGCAACTGGTGAAGAAAATATGGTCGAGCTTTCGACTTATATTGCAGAAGGTGCCATGGCATTTCTTGTAGCCGAGTGGAAGGTACTTGCGGTCTTCGCTGCTGTAGCATCTGTTCTTCTTGGAATTTCTGGAACGATGGTTCCAACTTCAGATTGGATTATTGCTATTTCTTTTTTAATTGGAGCATTCTTTTCTGCCCTAGCCGGATATTTTGGAATGAATATCGCAACCAAAGCAAACGTAAGAACGACACAAGCTGCGAGAACAGATCTTAAAGGTGCACTTAAAGTAGCCTTTACAGGTGGAACTGTTATGGGACTTGGAGTTGCAGGTCTTGCGGTACTCGGTCTTGGTGCTCTCTTTATTCTTTTTTATAATATGTATGTTGTGTCGACTGGTGGATCAGTTAACGGAATGGAAATGGAAAAAGCCATTGAAGTTCTAGCTGGCTTCTCACTTGGTGCTGAATCTATTGCACTTTTCGCTCGAGTTGGTGGTGGTATTTATACGAAAGCTGCAGACGTTGGAGCTGATCTTGTTGGTAAGGTTGAAGCAGGAATACCTGAAGATGACGTAAGAAACCCTGCTACAATCGCAGATAATGTTGGTGATAACGTAGGTGACGTTGCTGGTATGGGAGCTGACCTTTTTGGATCTTATGTTGCGACGATTCTTGCTACCATGGTACTTGGTCGTGAGATTGCCGTTTCTGATAATTTTGGCGGACTTTCTCCTATTCTTCTTCCTATGGTTATCGCTGGGATTGGGATAATCTTTTCTATTATTGGTTGTTCACTTGTTAGAATTTCAGATGATAAGGGCGATGTTCAAAAAGCACTTAATATCGGGAACTGGACTTCAGTTATTCTTACAACAGTAGCTTGTTTCTTTCTTGTGCGTTGGATGCTTCCAGAAAATATGATGCTAAGAGGACATGAGTTTACAAATATGGGTGTTTTCTATGCCATTCTAGTTGGTTCAGTTGTTGGTGCTCTTATGAGTATCGTAACAGAGTTTTATACAGCAATGGGGAAGAGACCTGTAACAAGTATTATTCAACAATCTGATACAGGTGCCGCTACTAATATTATTGGTGGTCTTTCTGTTGGGATGGAATCAACTTTAATTCCTACCATTATATTAGCCGCTGGTATTTATATGTCTCACCATTTTGCTGGTCTATATGGAGTTGCCATCGCAGCTGCAGGGATGATGGCCACAACGGCTATGCAACTTGCAATTGATGCTTTTGGACCAATCGCAGATAACGCTGGTGGGATTGCTGAGATGAGTGGTCTTCCAAAAGAAGTTAGAGAGAGAACTGATATTCTAGATGCAGTTGGAAATACGACAGCCGCAACTGGTAAAGGTTTTGCTATCGCTTCTGCGGCACTAACAGCACTAGCTCTTTTTGCTGCCTTTGTTGGTCTTGCAGGAATTAGTTCAATTGATATTTATAAGGCAGATGTACTTGCTGGTTTATTTGTAGGTGGGATGATTCCATTTATCTTCTCATCACTTGCAATCGCAGCCGTTGGTCGTGCAGCGATGGAAATGGTTAAAGAAGTAAGACGTCAGTTTAAAGAAATTCCAGGAATCATGGAGCATAAAGCGAAACCAGAATATGACAAATGTGTTGCGATCTCTACTCAAGCGTCAATCAGAGAGATGATGCTTCCAGGTGCAATCGCGCTTATTACTCCAGTAGTAGTAGGGTTTGCGTTTGGGCCAGAGGTCCTTGGTGGTCTTCTTGCTGGTGTAACTGTTTCTGGTGTTCTTATGGGAATGTTTCAAAACAATGCCGGAGGCGCATGGGATAACGCTAAAAAATCTTTCGAAGCTGGTGTAGAGATTAATGGCAAGATGGAATACAAAGGTTCTGAAGCTCACAAAGCATCTGTAACTGGTGATACTGTAGGTGATCCGTTCAAAGATACCTCAGGACCTTCCATGAATATCCTGATTAAACTTATGAGTATTGTGGCTCTTATTATTGCACCTCATATTGCGATTAAATCTAGTGGACACCATGGTCATGGTCATCATCATAGGCATAGCCACTCTATGGTAAAGCCGCTATCAAAACAGCACATGCAAATGCGAAAAGCTGCGGCGGCTGAAGACCACAAACAATACGAACATAAAAAAGTAGAATCACATTAAAAGACTTGGGCCCGAGTTTCGGGCCCTTTTTTTTCTGATTTAGAGAGCTTATGCGAATTTTTATTATTTTAAATTTTATAATGCTGGCAATGATCTCAACTTACCCAGTCATTGCAGGCTATGATGAAAACTCCAGCTGTCATGTTCTTGAAAATGAAATAGAACAAGAGAGCTGTGAGAAAACCCAACTAAGTCTTTTAGCTGCTCAGTTGTCAGAAGATCAAAAGTCTTGGAAAAAAAGTTTAAGTCCAAAGATTAAAGAGCAAAAATTAAAACGACTTGATTTAACATTATCTCAGCAAACCTCCTATCTTAAACATTTAGAAAAAAAACTCAATTTAATTAGAATTCACCGGGAGCAACTTTCAAAGGCTCAGGCAGTGAAGACTCGTCGTGATGACCCTAAGGCTAGGGAGGAATTGGGGCGTGCCTTAAAAAATATTGGTGTAAAAAACAAAGACTAAGTTGTTGAATTTAAAGGCTTTTAAACAATTGATTCAAACAACTGTTTGATAGTACGCATTTATCTGATACTTTTTCAAACAAATGTTTGAATTGGAGTCCATTTAATGAAATTCTTGTTTTTTATATCAACGGCTATCGTTTTTAGTTACGGCCATGCTGAGGAAGTAAAACTCTCTGAACAAATGCTCACAGAAATGAGCTTAACCTCAAATCCAAATCTAGACCAAATAGAAGCGACCTTTCTAGATTCTAAAATCAAAGCAGAGGAGCTAAAAGATAAATTTGGTTTCGAAGCTTATAGTGGTTATAATTATCTTAACACGAATGAAAGAGCGACCATTTCCTTTATCCCTATTTTTAGAAATATTAACCAATACCAGATTGGGGTAAGGAAATATACAAAATACGGAATGGTGTTAGATGCCAATACTTCAGTAGATGCCAGATGGGGAGATTCAAACAATACTAATTTTGATCAAGTGACGACAACCACTTACGAAGTTGGCTTACAGATGGATCTTTGGAAAGACTTTTTAGGTCGCATGACTAAATCCCAATTTGATAATCTTCAAGATCTAAAAAAGAAAGACGAGCTTCAAGCTTCAATAAGTAAAGCAGCTTTTGTCACGAATACGAGAAAGCTATTTTGGAATCTCATTGGAAACGAAGAGAAAATTAAAATTACACAACGATTAACTAAGAAAGCAGAGCAACAGGCAGCAGATGCGAGGAGAAGAAAAGCCAACTCAGTTTCTGATACTGCAGAGGTGGCACGATTTGAATCTCTAGTGCATCAAAGAAAAGGTTCACTGATCAATCTAAAGTATGAACGCGAAATGCTTTTAAAGTCTTTAAGAGATACCTTTCCTCAATTGGCAGGAAAAGAAGTTGTACTAGCGCCTTACAATAAAGATAAAATTCTTTTCGATATCCTAGCTTGCTCAGCGAAAATAAACGAAGAAAAAAATGTCCCCTATAAAACAACTTCCTATGATGAGGTCATTTCACTACTTCGTTCTGTTCAGACGAGACAGACTCAGATTGATGAAACTTATGATGATGTGGACTTGCAACTGAATCTTAAATTGAGACAAGTAGGTGTGGCTTCAGACACTGATGATGGGGGAAGTACCTACACAGGGTCATATGCAGATTCATTGGAAGATATTGCTGACAATAATCGCTCCGGGATGGAGGCAGGAATAGCCTTAACAATTCCATTTGGTGAAGATAAAAAAGCGACTAAGACCGTTAAAGAAGCCTATACTGAAAAGTCATTTTTAGCGAATATTAATATGATGGATGCTAAAGTTCGCTCAACTCACCAGCAAACTCAAAAATCAGTAAAACTCTTATCTGAATTAATGAAAGAGCAAAAAGCCAACTCAAGACAATTGGCGATTCGAGTTAAAGAGATGAAAAGAAAATATAATCAGGCACGTATTCCAGAGTATGCTTTAATTCAAGATGAAGACTCTTTACTTCAATCTGATCTAAGTGTTGTGGATATTCAGCTCTTAGTTATAGGAACGATGTTAGATTATTTCGGTGTTTTTCATGAATACCCATGTGCATTTAATAGGATGGTCAAATGATAAAATTAGTAAAATTTTTCTTAGAAAATTACAAACTCACTCTAATACTTTCATTGATGATGGTCATCTTTGGTTTGATGGGGTTATTCAAATTAAACGCTGAATCCTATCCAATGGTAAATTTTGCTATGGTACAGGTAACCACTCGCTACGATGGAGCTACCGCACAAGACATAGAGACAAAAATTACGAAACCGATTGAAGATAAGATTAGAGAGGTCTCGGGGCTAAAAGATGTTAAATCAACTTCTAAGTCAGGGTTATCTACTATTTTTGTTCGAGTCGATATGGACAATGAGGATGAAGATGAGGTTTTAGATGAACTTCAAAAGGCTGTCGATGGTGTTTCGGACTTACCTCCAGACCTAAGAGAGGATCCTGATTATCAAGAAATAAATTCGGAGGAGTTCCCTGCGATAGAAATTGCTATTGTCGGACCCAATGAGAATCGTGCGCGAGATAAAATGGTTGATCTTTTGCAAGAAGAGCTTGAAGACTCGAAGCGGGTAAAGGATGCCAGGCTAGTAGGCTTTAGAAAGCGACAGTTCAATATAAGACTGGATGAAGATAAATTAGTAGAGAATCATATAGGGCTTGAGGAAGTTCTTATGAAAATTCGCTCTAGAAATATTGATATTCCAGGTGGTGAGTTGATTAGAGAGGGTATCCAAAAACTTATCAGGATTGAAGGAAAAGTTTCCGATACAAATGAACTCGAAAATCTCGTCGTGAGGTCGAATTTCTCAGGCCAAAAAATCTTACTTAAAGATATAGCAGTCGTAGAAGATGGAGAGGAGGATGCCCAAGTTTTAGCCAGTTATAATGGCAAGCCTGCGACATTAGTGATTGTGAATAAAAAAGCTGGTGCTGATACTTTAGCGTTGGTGGAAGAGGTGAATCTCATTTTAGAGAGATTCCGACAACAGTATAAAAATGAATTTGAGATATCCGTTTATAATAACGAAGCAAAAAGAGTCAAAAATAAACTGGAAGTGCTTTCTGGTAATGCAGTCTCAGGTCTAATAT
>CEQY01008344.1_pt1 | contig 10715 bp, 11 predicted proteins | sample 361391 | NCBI WGS metagenome assembly CEQY01 (sample SAMEA2621075, study PRJEB7988) | marine metagenome | isolation source: saline water (ENVO:00002010), including
GCCTGAAGAAGGTGGGTTTTTCCCAGACCAGCTTCACCATGAATAAATAGTGGGTTATATGATTCCGCAGGCCTTTCAGCAACAGATAAAGCAGCTGCGTGAGCAAAACGATTACTTGTTCCTGTAACAAAAGTTTCAAATGTATATTTTTCGTTTTTAACTGATGGTTTTTCTTTGTTTATATAACTTATTTCTTCATAAAGAGGATTTTTTATTTCAGCTATTTTTTCTTTATTAGGTATAAGAGTATCTGCTTTAACTAGGTCCACTTCATCGCTGTTTTTTGTATCAACTTCAACTATTAATTGAATATGTGTCGGTGACGCTTCTTCAAGTGCTTCAAGAATAAGAGGGTTGTATTTTCCTTCCACTTGCGCTTTCACCCATTGATTTGGAACCGTGAGAATTAATTCATTTTCGGTAATAGCTTGAGGGCGCGCTTCTTTAAATGTTGATTGCCAAACTCCATCAGATACCTGGTCTCGGATCGATTGTGCACAGGCATCCCATAGTTGTGTTACGTTTGACATAGATTTTCTCTTTTCTGTTTGAACGACACATTTTTCTAATGTCAATGTGTGTAATCTTGTGGAGATCTTTTAATTTTTATAGCGTGGATGTGAAACCTAGCATCATGTGAACAAACTTGCCAGTGGAACTCTAGTGGATTTGTTTTCCCTGCTCATAACCACTTTTTAACAGTTATCCACAGGGTGTGAATTTATTTTTATAACATAACTTAATTAGCTTGTGGATAACTTTACTTTAGTATTTTTGAATTATGATTTTTTTAAGGTTGTAATAACTTAACAATAGCCTCTAGCGTGTGGATGTAAGGTAAATGCTGCCTGCAGATAAAAAAGTCAGACAAAACTGGGCTTTGAAACAGGGTGTGTTGGAAGAAACCTTAAAACATAACGTAAAGGATCAAAAGTGAAGAGGACATTTCAACCGAATGTGCGGAGAAGATCAAAAAAACATGGTTTTCGAAACCGCATGTCAACTAGAGGGGGCCGTGCGGTTATTAAAGCGCGTCGGCGACGTGGAAGGCAAAAACTGTCAGCGTAATTGGGAAAGTAACTGGTAGAGATAGACACGCTTCACTCCTGAAGCGAGGGCTCAGAATAAAAAAAGGGCCGTTTGAAATTATCTATCTTTACGAGAAGACAGAGATTCCATGTTTGGCGTTTGCAATCCCTAAAAAATTTGGAACAGCTGTTCAAAGAAACCGAATTCGTAGGCAGTGTCGAGAAGCATTTAGACAAGTGGTTAGATACGATCCAAAATCAATTCGAGAAGGAAACTATTTGATAAAAATTCACTCAAAACCAAGTGAAGAATTTAACCTGGAAATAGTTTTAAAAGAAGCATTAAATGAGTTATTTGAATAACATATCGAGTAAAAAATTAACAAACAAAATACTTAAAACTGCAGGTCAGAAGGCTATTTTGCTATATCAACGCGTTACGGTTAATAAATTGCCTACATGTAGGTATATGCCGAGCTGTTCAGAATATGCATATGAGGCAATCGATACGCACGGAATTTTAAGAGGTGTTTGGTATTCAACTAAAAGGCTGTGCCGCTGCCATCCATGGGGAGGGTATGGATACGACCCTGTGCCAGAGAGGAAAGCGCAATGTTAGAATTTTTTGGGAATATTCTTACGACAATTTATGATTTTTTTCCTAACTACGCTTTTGCAATCATTATCTTTACTTGTCTTGTAATGATTGTTTTAACACCGGTGACGCTCAAACAGACACGTAGCATGCTAGCTATGCAAAAAGTAGCTCCAGAATTGAAAAAACTTAGAAAAAAACATGGAAATGATCGAGATAAATTAAACCAGGAAATGATGGCGCTTTATCAAGCTAACGGTATTAACCCTTTAGCAGGATGTCTTCCTCTAATAGCGCAAATGCCCATATTTTTCGGGCTTTTTTATACTGTTCGTGGATTAACAAGAAGAACAGGCGAAGTAGGATTAAGGCTTGGGGATGTTTCAATTATTGACCAAACCAATACTGAATACGTCCCTGCTTTGAATGCACGTGTTTTTAATCCAGATTTCATTGGAAAAGACACTGAAATGTATCAGGATCTAGCCTTATCGACAGAAATGTCCTCCCTAGGTATGGATTTGGCACGCACTCCATGGAATGTTTTGACAAATAACTTTGCAGAAGGACTTCCCTACTTACTATTAGTATTATTAGTCGGTTTATCTGCCTGGTATCAACAACGGATGATACAAACTAGATCATCATCTTCAATGTCTGAAATGCCTGCTCAGCAGCAACTTTTAATGAAATATATGCCGTTTATGTTACCAATATTTTCATTCGGTTTTCCTGCTGCTCTCGTCTTTTATTTTTTGACGTCAAATGCATTTAGAGTACTTACGCAATTATTTATAACAAGAAAATACTACGGTGAAAATGCTGATACATCGGAAGTAATTAAACCAACCAAAGAAATGGTTGAATCTGTTCAAAAACAGAAATCTGGGAAAGCAATTGATCAAAGTGAAACACATGGAACTCGTAGGCATTTGACGAACCCACCTAAGAAACGCAGTAAAAAAACCAAACCCCCTGAGACAAGTAGTCCGAAAAAGGGAAAAGTTGTAGAGCGTAAAGAGCCACAAACTCGCCCAACATCAAAAAGGGTGACACCAAAGAAAAATAGTGAACCAGACACGCCCGGCTCGCGTCGTCGTAAAAAGAAAAAGAAGTGATAAATATGGAATGGGTAGAAGTCCGTGCTGAGAATATTGAAGCTGCAGAAGAACTCGCATTAGATCAACTAGGTGTTGCTCGAGAAGATGCTGAGTTTGAAGTAGTTACAAGGTCAGAAAATAGACTTTTTGGGCTTAAAAAAACAGAAGCAAGGGTTAGAGCACGCGTAAAGCCTGCTGATCTCCCTTCAAAAACAACGAATAATAATAGAAAACGTTCAAAAAATAATAATAAAAACCAAAAAAGTACTAAAACAACACCTAAAAACACTAACAAAAACAATAAAAGCAATAATAATAACAAAAATAACAAACCTAAGAACAACAAAAAGGTACAAGAAGATAGAGAACCAATGCCTCTTAAAGAACAAGAAGACGCAGTTATTGATTTTCTTGAAGGAATAATATCAAGTTTTCAAATTGAAGCTTCTACTAGCACACGAATGGAAGAAGAAAGAATTATTGGATCAATTGATGGGGAGGATGTTGGTCTTTTGATAGGGCCTAAAGCTGGAACACTATTAGCTTTACAGGACATTACAAGAACAGTTGTTCAAAGGCATGCTTCCGGTAAAAAAACAAATAGGCTTTCAGTGGATGTAGGTGGCTATCGCGAAAAGAGAAAAGCTTCATTAGTTGCATTTACACAAAAGCAAGCCGAACTAGTTAAAGAAAATAATGAAAAAGTTGAATTAGAACCTATGGGTGCAGCTGATCGTAAAATAGTGCATGATGCTGCTGCAGAAATTCCCAACGTCACAAGTAGTAGTGATGGAGAAGAACCCCGTAGATATGTTGTTCTTCACCCTTCTGAGTAAAAGTGCTACAAGGTATTCTAGAAAAATCACAAAAACTTAATTTTCTAGGAAATCCGCCAATTGATGACCATATACAAAACGCAATGGGGTTTGCCCATATTATTCATGGTTTTTCCGAAGAAATCCAAAAAGGAAAAATATATGACTTAGGGTCAGGTGGGGGAGTTCCAGCTTTAGTTTTAATAGAGGAACTCAAAGAATGGGAATTTGTACTCATTGAACGAAAGAAAAAAAGAGCAAATTTTTTACATGAGGCTATTAGTCTTCTAAACGCCTCTGAAAGGGTCGAAATTGTTTGTGATGAAGCTGAAAATGTAGCAAGAAATGAAAAATTTGCATTTGGAGCTGATTTCGTGACCGCCAGAGCATTTGGTCCACCAACTGTTACATCTGAATGTGCTTGTAGATTACTGAAATTAAACGCATTCCTTATCGTTAGCGAACCACCAAATAATACAGATAGATGGGCGCATGAAAAATTGTCCATAACCGGATTAAACCCTGTAAAACACTCAAAATTCAAAAATTCTAGTTTTCAAGTTCTACAACAATCTCAAATACCGCCAGGGAACCTTCCTAGAAGAGCAGGAGTAACGAGAAAACGCCCATTATGGTGATGTTTCACGTGAAACTTATTTGAAAGCGCCCATTATGGTGATGTTTCACGTGAAACTTATTCAAATAGTATGAAAAATTGACACTATTTCCTCAGGTGCTAAAAATAAAGAAATCAATATGTTCTGAACAGGGGAAATAGAAAAATGGAAGATCTGTTAAGTAACAAAAGACATCCTTCCTCTCTAAATAAACTACCAAGGGTTATTACAGTAGCGAACCAAAAGGGCGGAGTTGGAAAAACAACTACAGTTGTGAATATTGCTTCATGTCTTGCTGAGACAGGGAAAAGAGTGTTGATTGTTGATTTTGACCCACAAGCGAATGCTACTTCGGCTGTAGGTGTTGAACCTGGAACCTTCAACCAATCGATATATGAGGTGATTTTAGGTCACGCTTCAATGAGTCAGTCTATTATCAAGACGAAATGGAAGGGGCTCTCGATTGCTCCTGCAACGATAGATTTATCAGGTGCAGAAATTGAGCTAGTTTCAGCTTTTAATAGGGAGAGGTATTTAAAAACTGCTATAACGGGCATTATTGATGACTATGACTACGTTTTTATTGATTGTCCACCGTCGATTGGGTTACTTACAGTTAATGCTTTAACTGCAGCTGATGAAGTGCTTGTTCCGATCCAATGTGAATATCTAGCACTAGAAGGATTAGGGCAATTAATAAACAATGTTGAAAAAGTAAAAACCCATTTAAATGAAAAGCTACATATTTCAATGATTGCTCTCGTAATGTTTGATGGTCGAACGAAGTTAGCTTCTCAAGTCGTTCAAGAGGTGCGTGATCATTTTGGTAATAAAGTTTGTAACCAGGTTGTTCCTCGATCTGTACGCTTATCAGAAGCTCCTTCTTATGGACAACCGATCATTTACTTTGACCCTAAGAGCCGTGCAGCATTAGCATATAGAGCTTTAGCAAAGGAGATATCAAGTGTCACGTGAAAAAACCGGCTTAGGAAAAGGATTAGGGGCTTTAATCCCTTCAACATCAACATTAGCGTCGACGGAAGGATCATATTATGCCGAAACAACTGGGTATCAAGAGGTACCAATAGGCTCTATTTCTGTTAACCCGTATCAACCTCGCGATGTTTTTAATGAAGACGCCTTAAATAGTCTGTCGTTATCTATTCGTGAAGTTGGTGTACTTCAACCAGTGCTAATTAGACGGAAAACTGCAAACACTTTCGAACTTATAGCGGGGGAAAGACGTTGGCGTGCAGCAAAAAGAGCAGGTTTGGAGAGAATTCCAGCAATCGTTCGAGATATTGAAGATTTAACATCATTAGAACATGCGCTCATTGAGAATCTTCACCGGCAAGATTTAGGCCCACTTGAGGAGGCGGCAGCCTACCAACAATTGATAGACGATTTTAAACTTAGTCAAGAATCGGTTGCGAAGCGTGTTGGGAAAAGTAGACCAACCATTACTAACGCTTTGCGATTACTTCAGTTGCCATCATCAGTTCAGGGTTTTCTTATGGAGGGTAAATTAACAGCAGGGCATGCTCGTGCACTTTTAGGTTTGTCCTCTCGCCAGGAACAAGACCAACTTGCAAACAGAATTATTGAAGAGAATTTAACTGTTCGTGAAATTGAAAAAATAGTTCGTGATGGCAGTGTGTTTATAAAGGAGAAGAGGAGAGGACCAGCCAACAAATCTGTAGCAGAACTTGAAGTTGAAAAAATACTAAGCGAACTTCTCTCTACGCGCGTGGGAGTTACCATCGGTATCCGAAGAGGAAAAATTATAATTGATTTTGCTAATAGTGATGATTTAAGCCGAATACTTAACATTATCGAAAACCCTAAAAGCTAATAAAATAAAGGACTATAGGCAAAAGTCTAAATCTATAATAGAGACTTTTAGGTTGTTCATAGCTTGTTATCCCCAGTTTGGGGAAAAACCTGTGATTTTCGTTAAAAAAATCTCTTTGAACAGGGAAAATGTTATTTGAACTGCTTTTATGAGGAAATTTCTTCAAAAGGTTCAGAAAACCATGATGAAATGGATTCAATTAAGACATTAAGGAGCGTTTGAGAGTCCGTAATTAAATCCTCTGTAGAGCCATATCTAATTGCAACAGCTGGCATACGTGTTTCTCTAAGAACCTTCTCACTATTGCCAATAGTTTCAATTATTTTCCCAGTTTGTCTTAAAAAGTTATTTGAGAATAACTCCGTGAAATGAGTTCCACCAGGGGAAGCAAAGCCTTTAGCTGAGTAGAAGGAAATCGAACTTTCGTTCGCTACAGGTGGGAAAAAACCTATGTAAAGGTCAATATTGTTTTTGTTACAAATGGCTGCGTGTACTGACTCATCGTAATGACCAATTACATCTACCTTGATGTGAGACTCGCGCATTTTCTTCGCAAATGTGTCAACAACAGGGGAGAATCCTCCTAGATGTCCAAGTGCAATTGACGGCAAATCATGAGATCTCATTTTTGAAATAATCTTTTCTTTTTCTTGAACAACAGCAACAGAGCCTTGCTCAACTCGTTCTCCAAGTCGCTTTAAGGCAGTCATACAATTTGGACCATAAATTGCATCAACTACTAAACCTGAGTTTCGTTGAAATAGCTCAACTGCATCCTGTGTGTCAGGACCAAAGATACCGTCAACTTTCCCAGGATTAAACCCAAGAGCGCCTAGTGATCTTTGAAGTTCCGCAATATCTTCCCCACGCAGCATGGGACGTGTGAGGTAAAGAAGTCTGTCACCAAGGACATAACTATTTTCAACCAGAACATCCCATGTTTTCTGATCACATCGGCCAGAGATTAGCAAACCCCGTTGTTCTTGAAATAACTTGATTGAATTTCTTGTTTTCTCAGTAAAGCAATCAAGTGGTTCATCGATATCAAAATCTAATGACTCAAGCATGAGATGTAACTCTTGGACGCGCGCCCCTCTGTCACCTAAGTCAAGCGCATTAGATTCATTAGACTGGTTTTCCATAATTTCGCATTCAAACAACTACGGCATGTAGTTTATCGGCTTCAGCGTATATGGAAAGTTAGATAAATTCGGAAAGGTCTTCGAGAAGGGCGTCTTTTGATTTTGCACCAACGATTCTTTTGGTTGGAACGCCTTCGTCAAAGACGATTAGAGTTGGGATACTCATGACCTCAAACCGTCTAGCAATATCACCGGCTTCATCTACATTTAATTTCGCAATTTTTATATGTTCTCCCTGCTCAGAGGCTATTTCTTCTAAAATGGGAGCAATCATTTTGCACGGCCCACACCATTCAGCCCAAAAGTCTACAAGAATGGGTTTTTGAGAAGCGTTCACAACCTCATCAAAGGTGCTAGCAGTAAGGGTTGTAGTTGAATCAGACATTTTGTCTCCAGTTTGAATTTAGAAAAGCTCTAAGCTAAATGTAGTGGCGAAACTAGTGTTTGTGGGGAACATGTGACAAGTTACCCCGCATGTTCTTCTAGCCAACGTTCAGCATCTATCGCTGCCATGCATCCAGATCCAGCTGCTGTTATTGCTTGACGATATGTGAAATCTTGAACGTCTCCACAAGCAAACACACCATCAATGTTTGTTCGAGATGAATCGCTATCTGTTTTGATATAGCCATTTTCGTGGAGAGATAATTGACCTTCAAAGATTGACGTATTTGGTGTGTGGCCTATGGCTATGAATAAACCAGAGATATTAAGTGTTGATTCTGTTTGATGAGTTACATTTTGAACCTTGACGCCTTCAAGTTTGGTATCACCGATATATCCAGTTACTTGATGATTCCAAAGAAATTCAATTTTAGGATTTGCGAATGCTCGATCCTGCATAATTTTTGATGCTCGGAGTTGGTCTCGCCGATGAATAATTGTCACTTTACTGGCAAACCGTGAAAGAAACATTGCTTCTTCAATAGCTGAGTCTCCTCCACCAACGACAGCTATTTCTTGATCTTTAAAGAAGAAACCATCGCAAGTAGCGCAGGTTGATATCCCGTGCCCTACGAGTTCTATTTCGTTAGGGAGGTTAAGCATCAGAGCTTTAGCACCAGTTGAAACAATTACCGACAGAGCAGTGAACGTTGGCTCGTTTGATGACGGGTCACCTACCCATATTTCAAAAGGTGAAGTGTTGAGATTAACTCGTGTAACTTTCTTTGTTACCAATTCAGCTCCGAATCGTTCTGCCTGTGCTCGAAAATTAGACATTAACTCTGGACCCATAATCCCTGAGGGAAATCCCGGGTAATTTTCAACATCAGTGGTCAGCATGAGTTGTCCACCGGGCTGGTCACTTGTTGAGGATGGTTCTCCCTCTATGACTAATGGTTCTAGATTGGCACGAGCAGTGTAGATAGCAGCCGTAAGTCCAGCTGGGCCCGAACCAATAATAACAACCTCTTTGTGCTCAGACATCATTTCCTTCCATATGAGAAACACCTTCTTTAGGTGTAGCCGCGCCCTTTGGTCTTCGTCTCCATATTAAAAGACCGATGGTGGACCATAACGTAGCGTTTAATAGATAGACGAACCAAACTGCTCTTGAACGTTCTGAAAAAACCCAGAGATCAAAGATTTCAATAAGGCCTCGACTCATTCCGATAAAAAGAAAAGGAAGCGCTATTAAAATAATAATTGTTGCAGTTAGTCCATAAACCAAGGTCCGACTTATGCGAATAGCTGGACCTGAGGTTTTTGCCCGAATGTTTTCTACTTGGGTCACTATTTTTGATGTAATTAATGTTTCAAGTGATGCAGTTGATTTTTGATCTTCTGTTTGGAAGTTGTTTGTTTCGACCATGTGGTGAGAATACCCGCTTAGATCAAGTTTTGATTAATTTTTACACTTTTATGTAGTTCGATAGTTGTCTGTAGTTAGCAATTTGATATGGCTAACTCCCTTTGGTTTAGGAATTATGGTCTACTTCAATGATTAATCTAGGAGGGTCCATAGTTTGGTATGACCGAAAAGTGCTGTTTGGTTCAATACCTAGAACAAAGGTCAAATTTGCTTCAAAGTCACCAAAGTAAATAGCCGTGAGGTTAGATTCATCGGTTGTTATTGTTTGTGCAATTGAACCCCAAGATGGTTCGTAACCCGTGTCATCGTTCCATACACCACCACGTGCAGCAAGGTTTATTACAACATACTCATTTATTTCAACTGGTAGGTCGAAAGAATCCTCTCCTACCAAGAATTCACCATTTATCTCTATTGCATAAGGTCCTGGAATCATTGAAGCAGGATCATCACTTGTTGGTGCTAACTCTATGACAAATGAGTCAAATGATTCTCCTGATTCGATACGCACGTCCTGAAGTAGGAACGAGCTGTATTCGTTAGGGTTATCAGATGTGTAGGTATTGATAGACCCTCGTCTAAACGTTTCTTCTGGAGTCGTTACTGCTTGTACCCCAGCGGTAGAAGGCTCATCACTAGATAGTTCTTCATTTTGAGATTCTTCTAACTTCTCTAAAATATCTGTTTCACTATCTTCTGTCAGATCAATATCTGTTGCGATTTCACCTGCTTTTTCTATATCTATAGTTGCTTCGCCTTGACTCGAGTTAAGGGGAGCCGATTCCTCTAGATCAGCACCGTCATTACTTTGTTCTCTTACTTCTGAAGGAGCACTTTCTACCACTTGTTCGGTATCTGACGTTTCAAGATTTTCGGATGCTATTTGTGTTGTTGAACTGTCTCCGGATCTGAATAGCGGAATAGCAATAATAATGAGTATTGCAGCAGCAACTGCTCCAAGAATTCGAGCTGGTCTTGCAAAAAAAGAGCCCTGTTTGTCAGCATTTCCAATAAGTATCACTGAATCAGGCAAATTCACTGACATCTCGTTTAATGCAGTCTGGATATGATTTGATTTCGTTTCTGGATCGTTCGGTACAACTTTTCCAACCCTTTTACTTATTGAAAGAATCTGGTTAACCTCGTTCATTAGCTTAGGATCTGATTCAATGCGCGCTCGTTCTTCATCAGTTACTTCACCATCTATATAGGCGCTTATTAATTTAAAATTGCTATGTCTTTTAAAATCATCCATCGTTAACCCCTTTGACTGCGCGTATATGATTTTTGTTCCCTAAAATTTCTTCTTTCATCTTTTGGCGGGCACGGGCAATTCGTGACTTTACAGTGCCTGATGGAACATCAAGGATTTCACCTATTTCCTCATAGCTAGTACCTAATTGATCTCGAAGCACTAGTACTATGCGAAATTCCTCTGGCAAGCGTTGTAAAGCAATGTCAATGTCAATACTGTCAATTATTGAGTCCTCAAGACTTGGTGTCGTTTTGGCTATAACAGTTTCTTCATTGAATTCAGTGGTTGGCTTGCGAGACTTTCTCCGAATCTCGTCTAATGACGCATTCGTAGCAATGCGGTACACCCATGTTGAAAATTTTGCAGTTGACTTAAATGAGGCAATATTTCTTACAACTGATATCAGTGTTTCTTGGGTGGCTTCATTAGCGTCATTAATGTTTCCTGTTACTCTCCGGCAGATTGAAAAAACAAAATCATAGTAGTGTTCAAGTAACT
>CEQY01396307.1_pt1 | contig 10705 bp, 7 predicted proteins | sample 361391 | NCBI WGS metagenome assembly CEQY01 (sample SAMEA2621075, study PRJEB7988) | marine metagenome | isolation source: saline water (ENVO:00002010), including
CCTGAGCCTGCTCCTACGGTCCCTGAGCCTGCTCCTACGGTCCCTGACCCTTCTCTGCCTGAGCCTAATGCGGAGAAAAAAGAATTTAAATATAGTTTAGAGATATATAAACATATGACTGATTCAGCCCAGCCAATGATGTCTGTAGATGAAGTAAAAGATGTACTAATGAGTAAACTAGATGAGTTTAAAAGTATCTGTGATGTTCTTCAGGGAAAGAAAAATGAAATTCAAGAATGCAAAACTACTCTTGAGGAGTTTAAAAAGAAGGGTATGAATGTTGATTCTGCAATTCTTCCATTAGATGAACAGCATAATGAAATTGATACTCAGTGGAAACTAAATGTTAATAGTTTAGTAGAAATGAAGGACAAGGTTGTAGAGTTGGTAGATGCAATGAATAAGGATGTAGAAAAATACAGACCTGAGCAAAAGGACACTGATGCCCCTAAGGAGCCAGAGGCTGGCAACGCAGAACCCCAAGTTTAAAATTGATAAAAATACATAATTTAATATAAACTATAAAACTATGTATTCAATCCTCCAATTATATGATAAAGGATATAAAGTTCGATATACATCAGATAATTTAGAAGAAATCAATGAAAAATATCAACAATTTAAATCCATAATTATGGATAGTAATAAAATTATAATATTTGATGAAAAAAATAACGAACTAATTTCATCAGAACAATTAAAAGTATTAATGAGAATATAATTAATAATATTTATGTTATTAAAGGAATCATGATTATTATAAAAATTTATCACCAGCGATGTAAACAGATTTAGCCAATATTTCGGGTATTTTTTCATTATGCTCATGTAGCGTATCCAATACTCCTTCAATATCTTCCACTTTTTTCTGGTCAATTTCTATCTTACATTCTGTATGACCATTATATATTTTTAATAATTGTCCAATATTATAATTTGTATTATTAATATTTACATTTTTACAAACATTTAGGCGAATATGTTCGAAAATACTATTTGGTATTACTGGATTAGGTTGGTTAGACGAATCTTTCGAGTCATCTAACATCCTTCGCCAATTAAAATCTATATGCATCGTCATAACTTCACACATTTTTAGCAATCTTACATGAATATGTAGTTTTATTAGATTACATATTTTTTCTATACGTCTATCGTCTTCTTCTTGCAACTCGGCATTTGATTGCTTACTATGTACACCGATATTTTTAGGTTTAAAAATATCTTCGCTATTACAAGCTTCAATATCTTTTTCTTCCCATTCGAAATCGTTTATTAACATCTTACGATATCTGTCTGCATGACTAATAACAATAGGTGAATTCATTATTTCATCAAATGATGATATAAACTTCTCTCTTGTATAATCACAAAGTTTCTCAACATATTTAAACGTTTCAATCTCAAATATCTGTTGGAATTCTTCGTTATCCATCAATGTCATACATTGATTGTCAGTATTAGGACTATTTAACATATTCCATATTGAATACCTAATTATTTTATACGTGACATATTCAAATCTGCGGATAGCATAATCAAAAAACACATTCATATCCAATTGCTGTTTAACTGTATGTAACATTACACAATGTGCAGAGTCTTTTGGTGTATCCAAGTTAATATTAGGGTCATATGTAATACCATGAATAATATCCTCAATCGATGGTTTAACCGCAATAGAACATAATCGTTGCTGTAATTCATATACTGTACGCGTATACAACGCATGTGATATCAAATCACGCGTAAGACAAATATCCAACTTGGAATCATATGCAATATTGTTTGTGTTGATTGTTTTATCAACATCTTCACTGGACACTGTGACTCCACTAATATCGCTCGTTACTGTTGGAGTCTCAGCTTGTTTAATCGTATCTGCTATAGTTTTACGTAACATACTCAATGAAGGCCATATGTTCGTATTGTTTCTAAGTGCAAATAAATTAGCTTCTTTCACTTCTTCTTTGAGATTTTCGAAAAATGTATGTTCTGATTGACGTTTGTGTGGTATTAAATGTCCTTTAAGTAGTTTTTGTGTATTATTTTTAAACATATGATTAAATTGTTCAAGGATTTCTTCATTAATTTTTGGAATCAAAAATTTATTATTGTATAGATTGAATTCATTTAGCAATATGTCCTTTTGTTTAAAAAGAAATTCTTGTAAAACAGTATTGAATTCTAGTACATGTCTGTGCAACTTCTTACGCAGAAAAACTTTAACACTGTCTAGATTAAAATGAATATTTCTCTGCTCTAATATGTCACCATATGTTTCTTTCAAATATTTAATTGTTTTTGCCGATATATTCTCTTTATTTTTAAGGTCAGAAACCAATTTTGACAAAGATAACAAAAACATGTCATTACCGTTAGCAATTTCACTACTACATTGTAATAGATTGTTATATATGTTGTCATATGTAATGTCTTTGTCACTACAACATCTGTCGAAATGTGTTAAGCAATATATTACATTGTTCTTGTTGCGATTCTTTACTTCGTCTAAAATGCTTGTATTGAGAGAACCAATATCCACATCAAATCGATGAACAAATAATATGAATATATTGTCCTTTTTAAGATAATCTTTCACAATTGCATATGAGTTTTCATGTTGTGATTGTTTCTCTTGTGTGTCACCATTTCCTACTAAACCAGGTAAATCAACCAATGTCATTGATGAAGTACATGTTGGACTCCATATTTTAATAGAAATTGGCTCAAATACAATTTGTTTACCAATAGTCCCTTTGAAATGTGTAATCAGTTTCTTTTGTAATTCTTCTTGTGATACTACATTAAATTTCTTGGATTTGGGATCTTCAAATTCGAACTTCCAACCCATTTTTGCATCACATGGCTCTAATAAATACCTTACAGGACATCTAGTCGCAAATAAATTATCAGTATATGCAATATTTACACCTAATAGCATACATAATAAACTAGATTTACCAGATGATTGGTCACCAATAATTATGAATTCTTCGCCAGTATTGTTTATTGTTTCAATACGATGTCTTAAATCGGCAATCTGTTGAAGATTATTAACAGAATCAGTTTGCACAGATTCAGTAATATCTCGTGTTGTGATTGTTTTTTGCATGTTTTTATAAATTCTGTTAAATTCACTATTAACACATTCTAATTTTTGATGAATGTCATCAATATTTGTTTTATAACGCATACCAATATTATGTTTCTGTTTAGGACCATTAAAGAACTTTACTTTATTTTGTATCAACTTGTGTTTGATACGTAAAATATTCTTGATAGAGCTTGTGTTCCAGTTGGTGAGCCAAATTTTGAAAAATAACCGTTTTAAATTTAAATAACCAACTTTACCATTTTCTAATAAGTGTGCTAAATATCTTACTGAAATAATTGCTCTACTTAACGATACTTTATTGATTTCAATAGCATTTGCATCTTTTGCAATTGATATCTGTTCCATAAATCTTCGTTTTGTTTGCAATACTTGAACACATCTTGCCATGCTGTTTAATAGACACATTGCCCATTTGTTCAAATATTGATGTAATTTGTTTGTTTCAACAATAATTTGTGCGGTGCGGGCATTAAATAATTCTAACAGCACTGGTGTTGTGCTTGTCAATTTAACTGGCGTTGTGTTACGACGGTCAATCTGGACTCCTTGAAATTTTTCTTTATCAATAGTTACTTCTATTCTCTCTATTGGGTCAGTAATAAAGAGTGGAATCTTATTCTTTTCTTTAAATGTACCATCGTAAGATTTAATGTAAATGCATTTTCCTTTTTCACGGTCGTTTGTGATATATACAGACCTATCCCATAGTTTGTTACCTATAACTTTTTGAAGAACAAAATGTTCTCCAAGCTGATATGTCATTTTAATTTATCATAATATTTTATTTTTGCATTAATTAAAAATTAAACGCATAATATTTTAGAACTATAATATATGATTATGGAGAATGGATATATTGCTTACTATATGCGCTCGTTACAGCAAAATTATGTAATTTACATTACTTTTATTAGTATTTATATTAATGAAATTATTAAAAATGTAGAGCAAATCCATATATCATCACAATATGAACTTGTTGAACCAGATACAACACTAGAATTTGCTCAGAAACTTGTTGATGAAATAATTGAAGATGCTGTTGAAAAATACATAGCAGAAAATGAAGAAATTGAACAAAAAGAAGTAACAATCAACAGCACACTTTGGCAACAAATTAAAACATATAAACCATTCGCTTTTATATTTTAAATATTAAATGCAAAACATAATATAATATATGAAGGAGTGGCTAATTAGAGGAATATTAATCGGTACCATTAATATTCCTATTAACTATCTCACGCGTCAATTTTATATAATTTCTAGTAATGACTACTATTATTTAAATTATATAACAAAAAGTTGTATTGCCAGCTGTGTGTTTCTATTTACATATGACATAGTAACATATACACATATATTTGCAGCATGTGTTGGTATTATAAGTGGTATACAAAAGTATTTATATATTAATACTAGAGATGTTTCATGCATTGATACACAATATGTAGAGAGAATAACAACAATGATATTGGATTCATGTATATGGAATAGTTGGAATAGTTGGAATGCGATGTCTTTCGGTGGAGGGACAATAATAACACTTGGAGTTATTTTATTTGATAACGCAACAATATCATCATGGTTTAATACACAGTATGTTCAAGTATTACCATTATATCAGAATTTGTTAAATGATGAAAATGGTCGTCATAATGAAAGAAATCATCAATATGTAGGAAGTATATTGTTAAAATCCGTCGAATATATAGCTCTTAAAAGTATTATCTATTATGAGAATAATATATCTCTTTCAAATGTCACAACAATCATATATTTTTATACCATTGGTAGAACCTTTGTATTTACAATAATTAAATTTTCAATGGATGGAAATTTTATTTTAGACAAATATACACCTGTCGAAAATATACGTAATAAAGTTTTTTGTTTAATGTGTATTTGTATTTTAGAATTATGCTATGATTATGGTCTAATTTTTATTTTAACATATAAACCAAATATAGGATATGCTTTAATAATTTTAGATACATATAGATTAGTTCAAGAATCAGTTATAGCTTTTAATATTGAGTCAAACAATTTAACACATGAATTAACAACTATTGGCATTATAGTCTATATCTATGGAGCATTATTTTTTTATCCAACATTTATTTTTTTAAATTAATTACGACGATACCACAACCAAGCTCCTACAACAGAACCTATCATACTAAATGTAGACAATGTATATACATTTTCTGGCAAACCAACTTTATTATGTTTCGATGCTAACATACCAACAGAAGATACCAATGCAACACTGGTTGCAACAGTTGCAGCTCTCCCAACAAGGCTTTTATCAAACGATTTAATATCAAACGATTTTAATTCCATATGTTATTATCATATATTTTATATTTAAATTAGTTATTGTGTATATATAGAAAGTTTTATTAATACTTATATATATATATGAAATATAGATTAGTTAACGGTGATTATGTAGAAGTTGTTATTGCTGATTCTGGTAGAGTACAAGCTATTAAATACGATAAAAGCGGTGTTCAAAAAATGAATACTTTTAATGTATCGAAAGATAACACATCTTCATGTAATTGTGATGCAGTTATTCTCTCTGATAATAGTTTTATAGTTATATGGTTACAAAATGTATCTGATAATAATTATCAAATTTGTTTGAGAAGATACACTCAACAAGGTTTAGCTAAGAGAATTATTGAACTTCCAATGAATAATTTAGCCGTAAAAGATAATTTTCAATTAGTAAGTGATGATAAAGGTATTGAATTAACATGGATGAATGGTGAAGATAAAAAATTTAATATGACTGTAAATATGGAAGGTGATGTACAAGAGTCTGAAAAACAGATTATCGAATCTGAACCACCAGTCGCACCACCAAGTGCACCACCAAGTGCACCACCAAGTGCACCACCAGTTGCAGTGCCAGTCGCACCACCAGTTGCACCAAAAAGTGCAGCACCAGTCGCACCACCAGTTGCACCAAAAAGTGCACCACCAGTCGCACCACCAAGTGCATCGACAATTGAACCTGAAGTTGAGAATATTCAACTTTGTATTGAACAATCAAGTCCTATTGTTCCTTCAAAATCGCCTGTACCATTTTTACCAAAACCTTCAACATTACCACCAAAGGCATTAACAACTAAATCTTCTTTTATACCTAAAATGACTGGACCAAATCCTGACAACTTTAAGGCATTATCTTCATCTACTTTTGTCCCTAAACCATTGCCACTGAGTTTCGGTGGTTTAAAGATTGAAGTTAATTTAAAGGAACCTGAAAAGCCAGAATATGCTCCACCTCCAACCCCATTATCAACAATGCCGCTTTCAAATATAATGAGTCAAACTTCTGTGAGGAGAAATCCTGCTAGAAAAGTGAACAATTTGAATTTGTCGGTTCAAGGGAAAAGACAAAGACGCGGGATGGGTATGATGTTCCGTTAATTAATATTATGTTTAGCCAACAAAGCCTCTATCGCATCTAATCTAGTTTTAAGCTGACTGTTTTCAGTTTCAAGGCTAATTATCTTATCTGCTTGCTGTGTTTTGATTTTACTTAATTCTTGAATAGCAGAATGATGAATCGTAAATATCATCTCTTTTCTAATTGTATGAAAATCATTAACCTCTTTACCATAAAAATAAATATGATTCCATTTCTTATCAAAAATAAATGATTTCATATCACTTTCTACTGTTATATCACATGACTCTTCTTCACCGTTGTTACCAGATATATCATCATACATATAGAACTTACAAATACCAGTATTATTTGCAGACAAGTCTAAATCTGGTATTGTAAGTTTCCATTTAAGATTTCCACTTACATCAATGCATTCTGTCCAGTCTAAATTATCTAACATTCTAATTTCGTCTGGTATAATATTTGGTTGAATAGAAACTGCACTAGGGATGTGTTCTTTTACATTTTGTGCAATAAAACCAATCGTCTTCACGTGTTCGCGACATTTAGGATCTTTATAATGATAATATTTTGTTTCTATATTTTCAATCATTTCTAATGCAAGATTATCAGGAACATTTTCAATATCAGTTTTAATTCGTTCATCTGATGATATATATATACCAACTTTTTGCGTAGCGGTCTCGTTTGAGTGGCCACCTGTAATCCATATAGAACCACGTGTTTTAATACTTATTGGAGCTACACCGGGAAAAACTTCCATGTTCTGTTCCGTGTTTCTGGTAAAAGTATTTTGATTATGGTTGTGAAAATCAGAATATCTAAATGCAGTAGAATAAATTACCCCGCCGTACACCGCCATGTCATTACCATTTACAGTGGCTGGCCAGTATGCTCTAGTAATTTCCAAAGGATATGAAGTAGCTGTTATATCATTATTAATTATTTTTAATTGACTTGAAATATTAATTGAATTATAACCAATCGTCATAGCATAATTTTCTTTTTCATCTCCTTCAGCATTAGTTGTTGTTGAAACTTGAAAACTTATATGATGATTACTATTTTCTACACCATAAATTAATCCTAAATGGTTGTTGCCTGATGTGGTATTTTTATCAATAAATCCGTAGATTTGTGATACCGCTGTACTATCATCATAAAATTTAAATTCTGTAAGACGGTTTGCATCATTTGATTCTACAGTAAATGCAATATCTTTTGAATCTGTGCTTTTTTGAAATACATGAAGTGTTGATGTAGGTCTACTTAATCCAATACCCACCATACCACTATCACGTAGCACTATAGTATTAAATTTATTTAAAACACCACTTTCATATCTACTAAAATATAAACCACTTCTGTCATGTGAATTATCATCAAACTTCTTGTGAGCAATCTTCCAATATAAATCTGAACCTGATTCCTTTGTCCCTAAATTAAGACCTTGTCCCTCAATAGCTGGTAATATTGCCATATCACCTGAAATATCTAATGAAGTCTCACTTCCTGGAACGGTTGTTGCACCACCTAATGCAATAAGTCCTGACATATCTATAGAACCATTTAGTGTAATATCTCCGTCTAAATGCAATCTTGTTTGTGGTTCTGGTACACCTAATCCTACAAATCCATTGTCTCTCTGTACAGTTATGTGATTGACACCAAGCTCATCATCATTGTGACCAGAAAAACAAAATGTGCGGTCTGGCCAATTTAAGCTAAAATCTCCTTCGCCCCCATTGTAACCAATAGAAAAGCCATTTTTACTTGAATCTTGGTCTTCTTTGAAGAAAATCCGTCCACCACTTTGTGACGCAGATACATTTGGTTGAAATAACATGCCACCAGAGTTGTTTCCTGCTGCTAAATGAAACTTTGCAAGAGGTGTATCGGTTCCTATGCCTACAAATCCAAGCCCAGCGACACCACTCCCACTGTCTTCACGTGCATTATTGTTTAAATAAACATCATTTATCACACCACCTGGTTTAGGTTTTTGTTTCCAAATACCACTATTGAATTGTTTTTGGATGTTTTCTGTTACCCCATTAAGAAATGCTAATTCTTCGAAACTAATAGTGTAATTATTACAAATATCTATGCTTGTTGTGGTAATACGGATTTGTTCGTCACCTGAAATATCAATACTACTTGCATCGATTGTTACGAAATCTGTACCTTTTGAGAACTCCATAATTATATTTAAAGCCTATAATATATTTTACTAAAGAACATATTATATTACAATTGCACCTATTACATTTGCATCACAATTCTGCCATTCCAGTGTATATATATTCCTGCGCTACTAATATCAACTGTATTTGTGATATCTTCTATTGTTGTTTGTGGCGGGGGCGGTGGAGGTGGTAATAGTTTTTTTATAGTAGATGTATTTGTTATGTTCCCAAGTTTTCTATGTTTTACTGTATCAATAAAATATATCCCATTACGTTTTGGATTTATTTCTGTATATGCACCGTTCGTTCCCGGTGTTCCTATATGTGTAATTTCTTTATCATCATTGTTTTTATTCACTATAATTTTACCGCCCATAAGATCATGATTTTGACATTGATAATATAATTCGTCAGGTGTGGTTGAAGTGATAGTTATGTCTGTGTAGTAAGGAGTTTTATCTGTGTCATCGTGATGTCGTCGAGAATAAACAACACCATTAGCATATGATATATTTTTTGTTACATCTTCAAAAAAACGAATCGCATGTGTTTCATTAGTAGTATCGTTTTGATGAAACCTATATGTAATTCCTTCATAAAAGGTTAAATCTTGTCCTTGTCCAATATAATTAATATCATAAGGATCAGTGTCACTATGACTACTTATATCAAATGCCTTTCCACTACCACCACTATATATGTTTGTAGGATTTTTTAGAATACTGACAACATTATATGAAACACAGAATAATAGTTCTGCACCAGCATTTGTAGGATGTGATTGCGAAATTCTATAAATATATTCATTCGATACATCTAAATTAAATGTTTCTGTTGTTTCTGATAAAAAACTTGAATATTCTCCTGGTAAAACAAAAGTCATATCGGTATCTTTAATATTGAAACTACTGTCTGCTGTTGATAAATCTGGATGAGTTGGGTCTTTAGCTTCCATAAAGTATTTCCAATTATTATTTAAACTTGTATTATCATTTAAATCCGGATTTTTATATACAATTAAATCAGTATATGTATTATCACTAGCTACATTGAATGATATATCACTCATATCGAAACTAGAGAGAGAATCAGGTAAAATAAAACTGACATCATAGTTATTATAAAATCTGTTATCTGGATGATTAAAACGATATGTGTTTCCAACATTAATATCAATATTGTTTGCTAGTGATGAATTTATTAATATATAAGATAAGTCATTTAGTCCACCTTGTACAGGTTGTGTTTTAATGGTAATATTTCCCGAAAGACTTATATCTGCATCATCTTTTTTGGAGAATTGATATGATATGTCACCAACTACTCCAGTATCAAAACCATTTTCAAAACTAATTGTGTAACTATCTGTTACACCCGGCGTGTAACTAATATTTAAATTATTCGTTGACGGACGAACAAATTCAGTTTGTACACCAAGTGCATCATAATACAAAAAATTCAAACTATAATCTGCATTAATATTGGAAAATGTATAATTATAAACATTGTTATTAATATCTGTTTTAAACATTTTAAGATTAGGTATTGAATTACCTTCAATAGTAAAATCTGTAATTGATGAAATGTTTGTTTGAACATTATCATTAGTAGTATCTTTCGTAATAGATGCTCCCATAGCCATAGATAAATGCCTTTCACAACCATAAAATAGGTTATTAAAATTGGTATTTTCATCAATTATAATCTCACTATATGTGGTCGAATCAACACCTGGTTCTCCGATATACGTAACTCCATCAGAATATATTTCGTTAGTATTTCTATAAAATCTTAATGGATGTTCGGTATTTGTTGTATCGGTTTGGTTAAAACGGTATGTCTTACCTTTTATAAATTGAAAAGTTCTTTGTAGAGTAGCATTTGATACATTATCATCATCAGATATTTTATATTTATATGTTGTTGTTGATGTTTGAGTTGGATAATAGTCATTTGTTGTTGTTGTTGTTGTTGTTG
>CEQY01081734.1_pt1 | contig 10696 bp, 7 predicted proteins | sample 361391 | NCBI WGS metagenome assembly CEQY01 (sample SAMEA2621075, study PRJEB7988) | marine metagenome | isolation source: saline water (ENVO:00002010), including
ATAAATGCATATTGATAAAATACTGATTAATAATTTTAAAAATTATAAAGCTTTCAAAGTAGACTTCTCAAGTGGGATAAACTATATTTTTGGAGAAAATGGTGCTGGGAAAACAAATCTACTAGATGCAATATATTATTTGTCCTTAGGCAAAAGTGCTATCAACACTAACGACGACGAAAATATTAGAAAAAAAGAAGTTTTTTTCAGAATAGAAGCAAATTATTCAAATAAAAACTCATATAAATGTTACTATGAAAATAAATCAGGAAAAAAATTATTTGAAAATGATAACTTATATAAATCCCTTAGAAAACATATTGGAAAGATTCCTGTCGTATTTGTTAAACCGCTTGACATAAACCTATTAAGAGGTTACAGTCTATCAAGAAGAAAGTTTTTTGATACTTTGATTTCACAGACTGATGAAGATTATTTAAATAAATTAGTTGACTATAATAGACTAATAAAACAGAGAAATAGCTACTTAAAAAACACTTATAGCTTTAAGGATATTGATACAGATATAATTAGGGCATATAACGTAAAACTTATAGAGCTTAATTTATTTTTAAGTAGAGTAAGAAAAGAAACCTCTGAAAATTTAAATAAGGAATTTAATGAGGTATCTGAAAACTTAACAAAAGAAAATTTTAATATAGAATATTCTACAGAAATTGAAGAGGGGTTAAAACATGAAGATTTTGATAAAAAATTAGAACATGATTATTACACTAAAAAAACTTCTTTAGGAATACATAATGATGATTATATATTTTATTTAGATGATAGGCTAATTAAAAGATACGGCTCTCAAGGACAACAAAAAATTTTTATAATATCTCTAAAAATATGTGAGTACCTAATCTTGATGAGAAAAACAGAGAAAAATCCTATAATATTATTGGATGATGTCTACCATAAGCTTGATAATAAAAGAATTAAACTTTTAAATAAGTACATTGAAAAAGAAATTTTTAAACAAATATTCATAACTGACTCGGTTTATGAGAGATTAAAAAAAATTAAAAAACTAAAAAACATAAATATTATTGAATTATCAAATGAGGAAAAAGTCTAGAAAATCAAAACCCCTTTCCATCAGGGATTTAACATCTGAAATATATAAATCAGAAAAAATAAGTAAAAAAATAGATAGTATAGAGATATTAAATTCTTGGAACAAGATCACTAATAAATTAATTCAGGATAGGACAGAAAAAGTTTATATATCTGAAGAAAGAAAAGTTTTTATAAAAGTTAACTCCTCTCCTCTACGTAATGAATTAGAAAATAATAAGAAGAAATTATTGAAGGAACTTCAAAAAAGACACAGTAACATTGAAGACGTTATTTTTACTTAATTCTGAATTAGAAAATCTTTCTTAAAAATCAATAGAAGTGATACACCTATAAAAATATAAGAATCTGCCAGATTAAAAACAGGCCATAATGAAAGGTATGAGCCCCCTAAAATTGGGATCCAAGAAGAAACATATCCCTCCCATATATCAATATAAATCATATCAATTACTTGTCCATAAAATAAGTTAAATGGTGATGATTCAGGTGCATTATTAAATATGATACCATAAAAAACACTATCAATTACATTTCCTATAGCACCAGAAAATATAAGAGAGATACAAACAAGAATAAGTTTATCGAATTCTTTGTTTATAATTCTAAAAAGATATAATCCAATAAAAAATGATGCTACTAATCTAAATAGTGATAAAATCAATTTAGTATATTTAAAATCAAAATTAATTCCAAAAGCCATCCCTGGATTTTGAATATGGTATAGCTTCACAAAATCAGAGATTATTGGTATTTCAGAATAAAGAGGCATGTTGTAATAAACCAATACTTTGGTTAGTTGATCTAAAAAAATTAGTGACAAAATTAAAAATATAATATTTTTTCTCATTTTTATTCCTTAGTTATATTAAAGTATATAGATTCTTTCTCCATCTTTTTATCTAATTCAAAGTCAATTTTATTTGATGAAATAATTTCATCTTTAATCACGTATTCTAAAGCTTGTGTCTCATTACAAATAAAATCTTTATGCTTAACTAAAGAATCAAAAACAAAAGATGATGATTTTTTAATTTCAATTTTGATTTTATCAGTTATCTCTAAACAAATATTTTTCCTTTCATTTTGAACTTTATTTATAAACTCCCTTGATACTCCTTCACTAAGAAGTTCCTCATCAAGATCTGTTTCAAGGGCTATGGTAAATAACTCATTAGTAGCAACTGCTTTACCTTTAATTTCACCAAAGGATATTTCAACTTGTTCTAATAATATTTTGATTTTTTCACCGTTTTCAAGATCAAACTTAAAAGAGCCTTTAGTCTCGATATCTGTTATGTCATCACCTGTCATTTCAAATATTTTCTTAGATATTAAATTCATATTTGAGCCATGAATAGAACCTAATATTTTAAAGTTAGGTTTCACTTTTTTAACAAAAATATCATTAGAGTTGTCTCTTACAATCTTTAAATTCTTAACATTAACTTCAGATAAAATAATGTCTGATACAGATATTATTTCTTCTTCTTTTTCTTTTGTGTCGACAGGTATAATTACAGTTGCTAACGGCTGTCTGACTCTCAACCTTTCCCTCTTTCGGACAGAGTGAATTAGAGAAGATATTTTTTGAGCATAGAGCATTTTTCTTTCTAATTCATCTGAGATTAAGCTGGATTTAAATTTTGGAAAATCACTTAGATGAACCGAATCAAATTTATCTGAACTTATTTCCAGATCATTAAAAAGTTTTTCAGAGTAAAATGGAATGAATGGAGAGGAAATTATTGAAATTGTTTTTAAACATTCTTGAAGAGTCTGATATGCCATTATTTTATCTTCAGTTAGGTCTCCTACCCAAAATCTTTTTCTATTTAATCTTACATACCAATTACTTAAATCTTCATTTATAAAATCATTAATTAACCTTGCTGCTTTAGTTGGATTATAAGAATTCATAGATGATTCTACTTCTTTTATTAATGAATTAAGCTTGCTAATTATCCATCTATCATCAAAATTTCTTTTAACATAAGGAACTAAGGTTTCAGAGCCATTGTACTCATCAATATTAGCATAGAGTGCAAAAAAGTTGTAAGTATTTGATAAGGTCCCAAAAAATTTTCTGGAAAATTCAGCAATTCCATCTTCATTGAATTTTAAATTATCCCAAGGGTTTGAGTTTGCAATCATATACCACCTGGTGGCATCTGGTCCATATCTTTTAATTATTTCAAATGGATCAACTGCATTACCAAGTCTCTTTGACATTTTATTTCCATCTTTATCTAATACCAATCCATTTGATATTACATTTTTAAAACTTGACTTACCAAATAACATTATTGAGAGAGCATGTAAAGTAAAAAACCATCCCCTTGTCTGATCCACACCCTCTGCAATAAAGTCAGCAGGGAACATGTCTTTAAAAAATTGTTCATTTTCAAATGGGTAATGATACTGTGCAAATGGGACTGATCCTGAGTCGTACCAAACATCAATAATATCTTTTTCTCTATACATAGGCTCATTATTTTCAGATACCAAAATAATATCATCAACATACGGTCTGTGTAAATCAAAATTCTTAGATAATTTATTTTTCATAAATCCGGCTTGGCATGATTTATCTACTTCTTCCCGTAACTCCTCAATGCTTCCTATACATATTTCGTCTTTACCATTTTCTGTCCTCCATATTGGAAGGGGGGTCCCCCAATACCTTGATCTACTTAAATTCCAGTCAACAAGATTTTCTAACCAATTACCGAATCTTCCAGAACCAGTAGATTCTGGTTGCCAATTTATATTTTTATTAAGTTTTATAAATTCAGATTTTAACTTAGTTGTATTTATAAACCAGGATTCAAGAGGATAGTATAGAATTGGTTTATCTGTCCTCCAGCAGTGAGGGTAACTATGAATATATTTCTTTACATCAAAAGCTTTATTTTCTTGTTTTAATTTAATTGAAATCTTTTCGTCGGTAGAGAGCTGACCATTGAGTACATCTGAAAAATTCTTAACTTCCATGCCAGCGAAGTCTGTTATTTCATTAACAAACTTTCCATTTTTATCTACAATGGGGACGTCATCATTGTTATCATCTTTAACAAAAACTCCAGGCATATTATTTTTTCTAGAGGCCATAAAGTCATCAGAGCCAAAAGTTAATGAGATATGAACAATTCCAGTTCCCTCATCTGTAGAAACAAAATCTGCATGAATTATAGTAAAAGCAGGTTTTTCAATTTTTACATAAGGTAATAATTGATGGTAATCTAAACCACACAGTTCAGATCCTTTAACTTGTTTTATTATCTTATACTCTAAATGATTCTCCCTAAATTTAATTTGATCATTAACGCAATTATCTTCTGAGAAGAACTTGATAATACATTCTTTAGCCAATAAGACCTTAACCTTTTTTTTTGAATATTTATTAAAGGTTTCAATCAGAACATAATCAATCTTTTTTCCAACAGCCAAACCGTTATTTGCAGGAAGAGTCCATGGTGTTGTAGTCCATGCTAATATATAAGTATCTTCTTCTCCAAATAATTTAAAAGACTTCTCATTTTGTTCTATCATAAACTGAGCTGTTAATGATGTGTCTTTAATTTCTTTATACGCACCAGGCATATTTAATTCATGAGAACTAAGGCCTGTTCCTGCAGCTGGCGAATAGGGCTGAATCGTATAGCCTTTATAAAGAAATCCTTTTTTATAAAGTTCCTTAAGAGACCACCATACAGATTCAATGTATTTATTTTCAAAAGTTATGTATGCATCGTCAACATCTAACCAAAAACCTATCCCTTCCGTTAGCTCTTCCCACTTCTCCTTATACTTCATTACTGCCTTCTTACACTCTCTATTATATTCCTCTACTGATATCTTGTCTCCTATGTCATCTTTAGTAATACCCAATGATTTCTCTACCTGTAGTTCAACTGGCAGTCCGTGAGTATCCCAACCTCCTTTTCTAAAAACTTTATATCCTTGAATTGTTTTATACCTACAAAATACATCTTTAACTGTTCTTGCCATGACATGATGAATACCAGGTAGGCCATTAGCAGATGGTGGCCCCTCATAGAATGAAAAAACCTTAGATTTTTTTCTATTGTCAATTGATTTTTGAAAAATTTCATTCTTTTTCCATAGAGAGATTATATCCCTACTTACATTATAAAGGTTTAAATCTACACTTTCGTTGAACTTCTTTTTACCCATAACCTACTTCTTATAAAAATGCAAAATTATACTCGGCAACAGAGTCAAGTTAGTAATCATAGCTACAAATAAAATAATTGAGGTTAATACCCCAAGAACAATGGTTCCCCCAAAATTAGAAAAAGCAAAAATTATAAATCCAAAAAATAAAATAAATGATGTGAAAACCATACTTTTTCCAGTCTGGGAAATTGTGTTAAGAATTGAATCTTTTAAGCTATTATTTATTAATTCATTTTTGAACTTTGCTAAAAAGTGAATAGAATAGTCAACTGAAATTCCAAATACAATACTAAATACAAGAGCTGAACTTGGTTTAAGGGGAATAGACAAAAAACCCATAATACCACCAGCAATTAATAATGGAATAATATTCGGGATTAATGATATAATAACCATCTTAAAATTTCTAAATAATGCAGACATAATCAGGCTAATAATAAAAAATGCTAATAACATAGACTGTAATAAGTTTTCAATTAAAAAGTTGATACCTTTTATAAATGTTAGAGTTGTACCAGTAAGCACAACTTCAGACTTTGATTTAGAAAAAATCTCATCAATTTTAGGTTTAATTATATTACTAACAATGGAATCTAATTTATATGAACCTAAATCAGAGATGTTAAGAGAAATTCTAATTTTTTGACCGGTTGAATCCACAAAAGATTTAGATATATTATCTTCATCCGAAATGTTATTTTGATAACCATCCGCTATATATCTTAAAATAAAATTCTTATCTCTATTATTAGGCATTGAATAATAGTAAGGATTATTATTATAATATGCTTGCCTTGAGGCTTTCACAAAACTTACTATAGATATAGGTGATGAAACATAGCTTTTATCAGAAAGGAAGTTTTCTAATCTATCAACTTTTTTAAGAGTATTTAAGTTTTGAACTCCCCTTTTCATTTTTGTATCTACAACTATCTCCAATGGCATAACTCCAGAAAAATTCTTTTCGAAAAATTTTAAATCTTTCATAAGAGAACTTTCTGCTGGGACATCGTCAACAATATAAGAAATAGACTTTACCTTGGTAATACCGTAAATAGATATAATAAAAATAGATGTGAAGATTAAAAAAACTATTTTTTTATGGTTAAATGAAATATAAATAAAAGATGAAATAAGCTTATTAATAAAGTTATAATTCAGATAATCTGTCTGGCTTTTATTAGGAGGAGGAAGAAATATATAGGCTGTTGGAAGTAAAAATATACTAACAAAAAAAGTAGCAACAACATTAATGCCAGCAATTATACCAAACTCTGTTAAGATTTTTATATCAGTAGTTGACAAAACTAAGAACCCTACTGCAGTTGTTAGGTTGGTTATGAGAGTAATCAATCCAATTGTCTTGATAACATTTTTAAAAGCATCACTTTTATCTTTAAAATTTTCAAAAGAGTAATGATAATAATTGAGCATATATACACAATTCGGAATTCCAATAACAACAATTAATGGAGGAAGAAGGCCTGAAAGTAAAGTTATCTTGTAACCAAATAAAGCTAAAGACCCAAATATCCATACGACAACTATCCCAATTATAAATACCGGTATTAAAACTGCATCTATTGATCTAAAGAATATAAATAAGATTAGAGCAGTAACTGCCAGAGATGCAATAAGCAAAAGAGACAACTCATCCTTAACGTTATTTGCAATTGTATATCTTGAATATGGCAGTCCCGCATAATGTAATTTTATGTTAGTATTCTCTTGAAATTCATTGCCCCTATTAACAAGGTTTTCCATCAATGCATCTCTCCTATCAGAATTAAGAATTTTTTTATCAATAGTGATTAGTAGAGTGATTGCCCCCTCATCATTAAATATTTTGCCTTTATAAAATTTTTGTTTTAAAGTAAATTCGATAAGACTATCCAATTCATTCTGAGAGTCTAAAGAATTATTAAATATTGGCACAAATTGAAAGTTTTTGTCCTTAGTATTCTTTTTTAAAATCTGTAAAGTAGATAATCCTAGAGCCCCCTTTACCCCATTAATATCTTTAACTTCTTGAATTAATTTTTGATAAACTTTAAAATTTTCTAATTTAAAAATTGATGAGTCTTTTAATCCAACAGCAAAAACATTGCCATCTTCACCAAATGTATTCTTAAACCCATTATAATATTCCATGTCAGGATCTGAGTCAGGAACCGTTTGAGAAAAATCATAATTTAGTTGGACAAACTGACTCATATAGGCCATGAAGACCGTGATAACTAATATTATAGAAACGAAAAGTTTTCTTTTCTCTAGAATAAATATCGATAGCTTATCGATCATGAAAAATTCTTTAATAAATTAATAATTGAAGTTCTATCATCAATGAAAGAAATTATATTATCAATACTAACCCTCTCTTGACTCATATCATCTCTATTTCTGACTGTAACTGAGTTATCTTTTAAAGAATCGTAGTCCACAGTGACACATAGTGGAGTACCAATAGCATCTTGCCTTCTGTATCTTTTTCCAATTGAATCTTTAATGTCTAACTGACAATTAAACTTAAACCTTATAATATCAAATATATCTTTTGCCTTTTCTGGTAATCCATCTTTAGCATTTAATGGTAAAACAGCACATTTTACAGGAGCAATTTCAAAAGGTATTTTTAAAAATGTTCTATTTGATCCATCCGCAAGAGCTTCCTCTTTGTAGCTAGTTGCTAAAACTGATAAAAATAAACGATCAAGGCCAATTGAAGTCTCAACAACATAAGGAACATAACTTTCTCCAGACTTCTGATCAAAATATAATATTTTCTTTTTTGACTTTTCTTGGTGTTTTATTAGATCAAAATTTGTTCTAGAATGAATCCCTTCTAATTCTTTAAAACCCATTGGAAATTTAAATTCTATATCACAGGCAGCATTAGCATAGTGTGCTAGATTCTTGTGATCATGAAAACGATATAGATCATTTCCTAGTCCTAATGACTTATGCCATTTTAACCTTCGCTCTTTCCACTTATCATACCATTCCAATTCCGTTCCTGGTTGAACAAAAAACTGCATCTCCATCTGTTCAAACTCTCTCATTCTAAAAATAAATTGCCTTGCAATAATTTCATTTCTAAATGCCTTTCCAATTTGAGCTATTCCAAAAGGAATTTTTGATCTAGTTGAATTAATTACATTTAAAAAATTAACAAATATTCCTTGAGCCGTCTCAGGTCTAAGGTAGAGTTTTTTTGTGTTTTCAGTATTTGATCCTACTTCAGTTGAAAACATAAGGTTAAATTGTTTAACATCTGTCCAATTAGATGTTCCAGAAACAGGATCATTAATTTCTAATTCTTTTATTAATTCTGCAAGTCCTTTCAGGTCACTTGAAGACAACATCTCACCAAGCCTAATAGATATTTCTTGATGTTTTTTTGAATATTTAAGTACTCTTGGATTTGTTGATTTAAATTCATTCTCATCAAAGCTGTCACCAAATCTTTTTTTCCCTTTTGAAATCTCTTTATTAATCTTTGATTCTATCTTAAGAAGATATTCTTCAACCAAAACATCTGCCCTATATCTTTTTTTGGAATCTTTATTGTCTATGAGCGGATCATTAAAAGCATCTACATGACCAGAGGCTTCCCAGGTTTTAGGATCCATAAATATTGCAGAATCTAACCCCACAATATTTTGTTCTAAATGGACCATAGCCTTCCACCAATACGACTTTAAATTATTCTTAAGTTCACTCCCTAAAGGCCCATAATCATAAACAGCACTCAGTCCATCATATATCTCACTAGATTGAAAGACAAATCCAAAGGCTTTGCAATGAGAAATTATTTTTTTTAGAGAATCGTTTTCCATTGTTTAACAAATATACTTTTACAATCTATCATAAACTAACAAGGATTAAATTTCATTATTAAGAAAATTCAACTAAAATTAAATATTGTTATTAAGAATTTAAATTAATTTAATTATATGAAAAAGACCGTGGCAGTTTTTTGTGGGTCTAGTAAACCAAAAAATAATAGTTTAATTGAAAAAGAGGTTAATAAATTAGCTGAATTATTAAATGAAAAAAAAATAAAATTGGTTTATGGAGGAGCAAAAATTGGTCTAATGGGGTCACTAGCTAAAAACCTAATTAAAAACAATGGAGATGTCATCGGAGTTATTCCTAAAGTCCTTAAAAAAAAGGAGATAATATTTGAGGGTGTTAGTGAAATGCATGTAGTTAGTTCTATGCATCAAAGAAAAAAAATGATGTATGATTTAGCTGACTTTTTTATAGTTCTACCCGGTGGCATAGGGACTCTTGAAGAACTCGCAGAAATAGTTACCTGGAAAGGCTTAAAAATAACAGATAAAAAAATATTTCTTTTGAATATCGATGGCTTCTATGACAATCTTTTAAAGCAATTTGATGTCATGAAAAAGAATAATTTTCTTCATACAGATATATTCTCTGAAATAATAATATCTCAAAACATATCCGAACTTAAAACCAAATTAGATTTTAACTAAAATAGGATATAAGAACTCCTGCAGCAACTGCTGAACCTATAACACCAGAAATATTACTAGCCATAGCATAATTCATAAGGTGATTTGATGGATCATTTTTTAGTGCAATCTCATTAGCGACTCTGCTAGCCATTGGTACAGCACTAAGACCCGTTGCGCCAATTAATGGATTTATTTTTTTCTTACTAAATAAATTATAAATTTTTACTGCAATTATACCACCTGCTATAGAAATTATAAATGCAAAAAGACCACCAAAAATTATTGCAATTGTCTCAATATTTAGAAATGCCTTTGGAGTCATGGTAGCTCCAATTGTTAAACCTAAGAAGAGTGTGCTAGAATTTAATATATTATCGGAAATTGATTTTGAAAGTCTTATAGTTGACGAACCTATTTCTTTTAATAAGTTTCCAAACATAAGAAACCCAATCAGTGTAGTTGAAGATGGAACTATCAGAGAAACAATCAAAGTAACTAGAATAGGAAAAATAATTTTAATTGCACCTAAATTTTTAATCTCGTTATTATCAGAAAATTCATCATCTTGCTTCTTCATATTAATTAATAACTCTTTTTTTGAAACTAAAATTTTTACAACAGATGGAATAATGACCGGTACCAAAGCCATATATGAATACGCCGCAATAGCAATTGGTCCTAAAAGGTGTGGAGCCAATATTATTGATGTGTAGATTGCGGTTGGCCCATCTGCACCTCCAATTATAGCTAAAGCTGCAGCCTCATTATTTGAGAAGCCAAATAAACTTGCTAATATTAGTACAGAAAAAATACCTATTTGAGCAGCAGCTCCAAAAAAAACTAATCGTAAATTTTTTAACATCGGACCAAAATCAGTAAGAGCACCTATTCCCATAAAGATTAAAGGAGGTAAAAACCCTGTCTTTATAAGTGAG
>CEQY01396306.1_pt1 | contig 10691 bp, 9 predicted proteins | sample 361391 | NCBI WGS metagenome assembly CEQY01 (sample SAMEA2621075, study PRJEB7988) | marine metagenome | isolation source: saline water (ENVO:00002010), including
TTGCTGATTCTCAAGTAGAGCGAATGAAGGCCAATGAAGAAAGTTTGGCGAGTTTAAAATCAAATCTTGAGGATCATGGCTATGATTTAGCTAAAATACCTCTGGTGATGCAGTGGAACAAAAGAGATCTGCCTAATATTATTGATGTCGCAGAGCTAGAAAGAACGTTAAATAAGGTTGATGCCCCCTCTTTTGAGGCTTGTGCTCTTAAGGGAGATGGAGTATTTGATACTTTGAAAACGATTAGCAAACTTGTGTTACTCAATATTAAGGGTGGACTAGAATAAGGAGCTTTAAATGAGTTTGAAGAAAAGACAATTAAGTACATTGAAAGAAAAAATTCTTTCTGAAAAAGAAAGAATCTTGAATGCTTTTGATGAAGCAGGTGAAGAAAGATTTCATCTCAGTACTGAAGATCGTCTTGATGAAGTTGACCAAGCAACCTCTGAGTATGAAAGATCTCAAATGTTAAGATTTAGAAACAGAGATTTGTTTTACGTTAAAAAATTAAACAAAGCTTTAGAAAAAATTGCTTCAGAAGAATATGGTGTTTGCGAAGATTGCGATAGCACAATTAAATTTGAAAGACTTATGGCAAGACCGACTGCTGAGCTTTGCATCTCTTGTAAGGATGAAGCAGAAAGAGAAGAGCAGGCGAATTTTGTAACAAGACAATCTAAGTCTATGGGTAAAAAGATTGACTTAGTAGGAGCTAGATAAAAAATGTCCAAGCTAGCGATCATTGGGGGAAGCGGTATTTACGACCTTGACCTTGTCGAGGTGAAACAGAAACATACAGTTCAAACACCTTTTGGTCATCCTAGCGGTGAAGTTCTTGAATTAAATTTTGATGGCCACAGTTGTCTCTTTCTACCAAGACATGGAAGTGGCCATAAAATTAACCCATCTGAAATAAATTACCGAGCTAATATTTATGCCCTCAAAATGTTAGGAGCAAATACAGTTGTCTCTGTCTCAGCTGTTGGTTCATTACAAGAACAATATGCTCCGACTCATTTCGTATTACCCGATCAATTCTTAGATTGGACTAAAGGTAAAAGAGAAAGAACATTTTTTGATAACGGAATGGTTGGGCATGTTTCTAACGCCTATCCTGTGAATAAAGATCTTCAAAGTAGAATTGCTGATGTCATTGGTAAAACAGATGTAAGTTTTCATAAAGGCGGAACTTATGTGTGTATCGAAGGACCTCAATTTTCAACTCGTACTGAATCAGAGCTTTTTAGAAAGTTTGAAGCTGACATCATCGGCATGACTAATGTCCCTGAAGCCTTTCTTGCTAAAGAAGCTGGTATGGCCTATGCGACCATCGCTATGGTGACAGATTATGATTGCTGGAAAGAAGAACACTGTACAGTGGAAGAGATTATGAAAGTGGTTAAGGCCAATTATTCTAGTGCACAAAAGGTGATCACTAAGTTGGTGCCTGAGCTGAACCAAAATCCAATAAAGTTTGAGCGTGAAAACCAATATGCAGTCATTACCAATCCTGATTTAATCTCTGAAGATCAGAAAAAAATCTTGGAAGTCCTTCAACGTTAATGGCTTCTTCTTATACTTCTCATTATTCAGTTATGTTGCCTGAATGCTTAGAGTTTGCTGCTCTCGCTTGCGAGAGTTCAGATAAAGAACATTTTAAACTTGCGGACATGACTTTTGGGGGGGGAGGACACTCAGTCGCCTTCGCCAAGGAATTTGAAAATGTTGAAGTTTTTAGTGTCGATCAAGACCCCGATGCCTTTCAAAATGGACTTGAACGTATCAAGCTTGAAAAGCTGGAAGAGAAACTCAAGCTGGTGAAGATGAATTTTTCTGAGTTTCCTGATTGGGTGCAATCAGAAAAACCTGATTTAAAATTCCATGGAATTCTTCTGGATCTAGGTGTTTCATCTCATCATTTCGATAAGTTTGAACGTGGCTTTTCATTTAGAGAGGACGCACCTCTTGATATGCGTATGGCCTATGATCAAGATATTGCTACTGCGGCAGATGTCTTAAATCAGTATAATGAAGAAGAAATTGCAGACATTATTTTTCAGTATGGTGAGGAACGCTATTCTCGTAGAATTGCCAAAGCCATTGTAGAAGAGAGGCAGAAGAATAAAATCTCAACGACAAAACAACTTGAGAATATTTGCTTTCACGCTTATCCAAGTAATCTTCGACATAAGAAAATTCATCCCGCGACCAAAACATTTCAGGCGTTAAGGATTTTTGTCAATGAAGAGCTAGACGTTCTGGAAAATACCTTAGAGAAATTGTTTGGTTTATTAGATAAAAATGGTGTCTTGATGGTGATATCATTTCACTCATTAGAAGACAGAATTACTAAACATAAATTCAAAGAAATATTCCAATGCAGCAAAAATACTGTTAAAATATTAACCAAGAAACCAGTTTATCCAAGCGAGCGTGAAGTAGCTGAAAATTCTAGATCTAGGAGCGCTAAGTTAAGAGTCATTCAAAAGCTTGACTGATAAACTCAAGGAAGAGGTTAATATGGCGAGAAGAAGTAGAAAAAGAAATATTTCTTTTGTTACTAAACTAAAAAACTTTGCAACCCACTCAAAATCATTACCATTTATAGTTATATTTTCTATCTTGGGAATTCTATTTGTTGTTATTCGCATGAAAGGAATTGAACAAGATTATAAACTCAATGAAATTCAAAAATTAGTAAGAATTCATAAAATAAAAAACAAGGAGCTCAAAGCAATTAAGGCTAAAGAGCTTTCTGTGAAAAAGCTCAAGGCTTATGCTCAAAAGTTCGATTTAAGTGAGCCTGATGAAAAGAGGATTATTGTTATTCCCTAATGAAAAATAAAATCCTGTTCATATTCTTGGCCATGTCTCTTGGGTTTAGCTTAGTCCTGGCCAAAGCTTTTTATGTTCAAGTCATTAATAGCACCAAACTTATTGCTTATTCTGAGAGTCAGGTGGTGCGAAAAGTAAAAATTTATCCAAAAAGAGGCTATATTGTTGATCGAAACGATAACCCCCTGGCGATTAATGTTCAACGCTATAATCTATTTACCTTTATTAAAGATAGAAAAAAGTTAAAAACAGAAATTAATTCATTAAAAAAGATTCTTCCCAATTTAAATTATTCAAAAATTTTAAAGCAGGTTGAAAAACGTTCTCGTTTTACTTGGATAGCTAGACGTATTGATATTAATCATGAGGATTTAGCTGAAATTAAAAAGTTTAAGAATATTTTGGTCGAAACGATTTCTTCCCGAATGTATCCCAATCATGAACTACTGGCACAGACTTTAGGTTTTGTTGGTATCGATAATGATGGACTCGCAGGACTTGAGTATGAGTTTAATGAAAAGCTTCAGGGTGAGCCAGAAATTTACAAATACTTTCGCGATGCTAAGGGGCGTCCTGTTAAATATGAAAGCGCAAAAGTGGAAAAAAGAAATGCTGACTTAATTCTCTCTATAGACAAAGATTTGCAAGCTTCTCTGGAAGAAGCAATCAAAGAAGGTGTTCAAAAACATGAAGCCAATTTAGCAGGAGCGGCAGTCATGGATAGTGAAACCGGTGAGATTCTGGCCATTGCCAACTATCCAACTTTTGATCCTAACTTGAATGGTAATAGAGAGTTTAGAAAGCTCTCATTTGTTACTGATCCTTTTGAGCCAGGTTCTATTTTTAAGTCTCTTACCGTCGCCTCGGCTTTAGAGAATAATATTATCACCGAAGAAACAAATTACTACTGTGAACGGGGAAAATTCCGTGTCGATAATCATTATATTACTGAGTCTGATACAAATCATAATTATGAGTGGTTGTCAGTGTCTGAAATTCTCAAACTGAGCTCAAATATTGGTACCACAAAAATTGCATTTGATCTCACTTATCCAGTGCTAAAAGAAACCCTTAAAAAATTTAGAATTGGAGAGAAAACAGGAATTGAAATTCCTGGTGAATCTCGCGGTATCTTTGATAATGATGAAAACATTAAACCATTAAGACTAAGCAATATCAGCTTTGGCCAAGGTGTAGCCACTACTGGAGTACAAATGCTTGCGGCTTATAGTGCCTTTGCCAATGGTGGCTATTATGTAAAACCAACCATTTTAAAAAAGACCTCTGAACATAAAATCGAGAAGAAAAGAATTCTTTCAAGAAACACCGCTAATAAAATAACGGATATGCTTGTCAGTGTCGTAGAAGACGGAACTGGAGGAAATGCAAAGATTAAACATTTCGTGATGGCCGGTAAAACTTCAACTGCTCAAAGAGTAGATGAGGGGGGAGGGTATAAAGGTTACGTCTCGGCTTTTATAGGTTACCCAGTGAACGTTGAAAAAAGACTGGTGACTTTAGTTTATGTAGATAATCCAACTAAGAATGGTTATTATGGAAATCAAGTTGCTGGACCTATCTTTAAAAAAATCAATAAAGCGATATTATATAAGAGTAAATCATTTAATAGTCTTTCAAGAATCAAAAAATCCTCGAATAAAAATTTAGATAATATTCAAATTAAATACTCAGGCAGACGAAAGATTCATAAAGGTGTTGTTCCAGATTTAGTCGGCTTAGACAAAAACTCTGCTTTTAATATTCTTGATTCATTAAAGATTAAATACAATCACAATGGGTTTGGCCTGGTTAAAAGCCAATGGCCTCAACCCGGCACTGCAATTTCTAACTCAACCCAGGTTAAGCTTAATTTTGCAGCCCCATCCTATGACTGATATAAAAAAATTTATACTCGAAAATGATATCCAATCAATCGAATGGTTAGTCCAGGAATCAACTTCCCACTCAATATTATTTTATCACTTTCTTAATAAAACCCAGGAAGATATTGAAAAGTTTGAAAAGCGTATCGCTCAGGGTGAATTTGCTCTTTGTATTACTAACTTTGATCATCCAAGCTCTGGCAGTGATAAAATTTTGCATCTCAATGATTCAGAGTATACAAAGCTTAAGCTTTCAGCTCTTAATCATGTGTATCCTCTTAATTTACAGTCTATTTCTATGTTAGGGGTGACAGGTACAAATGGTAAGACAACTGTAGTTAATCTCTGTGAACAACTTTTATCAGAAAAAAAAGTTTTAAGTATAGGAACTCTAGGGGTGAGGCTCAATGCTCAGTTGCAAGAGCAAAAAAATCTCATCACATCACTTGCATATATCGATTTACATAAACTTATAGCTCGAGAACAAATGAATCTAGATGTCATTTGTATGGAGTTAACTTCTCATGGCCTGGAACAAGGTCGATATGGTGAGCTTTTATTTGATGCTATTGCTTGGACTAACTTTTCTCAAGACCATCTCGACTATCATAAATCAATGGATGCTTACTTCAAAAGTAAAATGCTTATTTTTAAACATCTAAAAAAAGACGCTCGTGTCTTTGTACCTCAAAGCGAGAAGGACTTGGTAGACAAAATAAACCAGGACGTTTACTTAGTTGACTGCAATCTTAAATTGGCCAATCCTTTTTTTAAAGCTAAGTACAATAAAGACAATTTGGCTTTAGCTCTATCGCTCACTCAGGAGTTGGTAGAGCCTGATGTAAAGAGCATCGAAAATTTACAACCACCCGAAGGGCGATTTAATATCTTTAGTTATGAAAATTCTTTCATTGTGGTTGATTATGCTCATACCCCAGATGGTTTGTTATCTATATGCCAAGAAATTAGAGAAAACTTTAAAGGTAAAAAACTTATCACTCTTTTTGGTTGTGGGGGGGATCGTGATAAATCAAAAAGACCTCTCATGGGAAAAGCAGCTTGCCAATACTCTGATAAAGTCATTCTGACCAGTGATAATCCAAGGTTTGAAGACCCTCAAAAAATTATTGATGATATATTACCTGCCATAACTATTCCATTTGAGAATTATGTCGATCGCGAACAAGCTATTAGCGAGGCCTTTAAACAATTAAGCTCTCATGTCTTACTCATTGCTGGGAAAGGTCATGAAAATTATATTGATATAGCAGGTGTGAAAGAAGAATATAGCGATATTAGCACTGTTAAAAAACTCATGGGATTAAAAAAATGTTAAGTCACCAAAAATTTCAAACACTGCTCAAGCCTAAGCACGGAACTCTTACATATAACTTTACTGTCAATGACAACGAAACCTCAGGTAAAAACGTTTTTATTGCGATTGTAGGTGAGCGCTATAATCCTCTAGAGCATTTACAAAAGTTAACTGAGACATCAATAAAGTATATAATCTGTGAACAGAAGTATGAGTCTCTTTGTGATAACCAGCACTTTGAGTATTTATTTGTCGACGATATTAATAAAACCATTGGAGAACTTGGGCGTTTAATTGCAGAGGATTTTCAAGAAAAAAATAATTCTATCATTGCTATTTCCGGTTCTAATGGAAAAACCACTACTAAAGAGATGCTCAGCTCGATTCTCAAGCAGGAGCTAGGGCCTGATAAGGTGATCTCGACACAAAAAAACTTTAATAATCATTTGGGAGTTCCTTTTACCTTGTTTCAAATTACGTCAACCACTCAATATGCAGTGGTTGAACTTGGGAGTAATGCTCCGGGGGAAATTGCTTATCTTGCTCAGATGCTTAAGCCAGATTATTCCTTTACCACCAATATTGGGGATACCCATCTTGAATTTTTTGGCACAAGACAAGCGGTCTTTGAAGAGGAGGCCAGTGTGGCACGCTTCACCCAAAAAACATTTTTTAAAAACAATAACGACCCTTTTTTAAAATCATTAAAATTAGCAAATGAGTTAAGCCTAGGTCTTGAAGACTCAACAATAAAAGTTGAACTCTCTTTTGGAAAAGCTTTCGTTGATCAAGTTGAGCTAAAAAATGAATTTATTACGGGTGAGCATAATTTCTTTAATTTAGCCTGTGCGTTAATTATCGCCCACGAATTACTAGATGTAACTTGGGAAAAGTTGGCAGAGCATGCTCAAAAATTCCGGCCGACAGCTAATCGCTCTCAGTGGCTTGAGTGGGATAACAAGCAAGTGTTTCTCGATGCTTATAACTCTAACCCATCTTCACTTAAGACTGCACTTAAAGGTTTTGCTGATTATCTTGAGCAACACAATGTTTCAAAAAAAGATGCGGCGGTTATTGTGGGTGATATGAATGAACTAGGCGAGAATAGTGATCACTATCATCGAGAAAGTGGAGAATATGTGCAAGGGTTTGATTTTGGGCTTCATGTTTTCGTGGGACGTTATGCGGACTTGCTCGCAGGAGATAAAAGAGCTTCTCACACCCTTGTAGCAAAGGATGTGAATGAGTTTATTCAAAAATACAGCAGTGAGTTAAAACCATTTAAATATCTGTTTATTAAAGGCAGCAGGTCTTTACAATTAGAAAGAATCCCAGATATAAAGTAACGTTAAATTATTTTAGGATGACTTGATGTTCTATCACTTACTTTATCCCTTGAGTGGGGATTTCGCCGTTTTTAATGTATTTAGATATATCACTTTTAGATCATTTTTAGCGTTCGTCATAGCCGCTGTTGTATCCATACTTTGGGGAAGAAAATTCATCGCTTATATGAAAGTGAAACAATTTGGACAGGCCATACGTGAGGATGGACCCCAAAGCCATTTGAAAAAAAGAGGAACTCCTACTCTGGGGGGAATTTTTATCATTGGTTCCGTTTTATTTAGTTGTTTGTTTTCAGGAAACTATAACTCACTTCCTTTTATTGTTACTTTATTGATTATGACTTCATATTTTATTCTGGGATGGATTGATGATTATCTTAAAGTCATTAAGAAAAACTCAGATGGTGTATCAGCGAAAGTAAAACTTTTATGGCAATTTATCACCGCCTTACTTGCTTGTTATTTTTTAGTTGAATATCAAGTCATCACAACTGATCTTTATATTCCTTTTGTAAAAGACGCCGTCTTTGATCTTGGCTTTTATTATATTCTTTTTGGAGCTTTTGTTATTGTGGGCTCTTCAAATGCAGTCAACTTAACTGATGGACTTGATGGGCTGGTGACAGGACCCATTATTACCAGTACAGCAACATTTGCCGTGCTCACTTATTTATCAGGACATGTTGAATTATCTAATTATCTCCTTATTCCCTATATCGCTGGCTCTTCGGAACTGATGGTGATCTGTGCCGGTATTTTGGGGGCGAGCGTTGGCTTCCTTTGGTACAACTGTAATCCAGCAGAAATCTTTATGGGGGATGTGGGGTCACTTTCCCTAGGGGGAGCCCTCGGTGCCATCGCCGTTATATCAAAAAATGAATTTTTATTTGTGATTATAGGTGGGATTTTTGTGATGGAGGCTATCTCTGTCATCCTTCAAGTTGGATCATATAAATTACGTAAAAAACGAATCTTTAAAATGGCGCCTTTGCATCACCATTTTGAATTATTAGGCTGGCCTGAGCCAAAAGTTATTGTGAGATTTTGGATTATTTCAATTGTGTTATCCATTTTCGCATTAGCGACATTAAAACTTAGATAAATCTTAGAGGAGTAAAGCATATGGAAAAATATCGTGGTAAGAAAATCTTGATTGTAGGTTTAGGGAAAACTGGTTTTGCCCTGATTCACTTATTTAATCAATTTGAGTGTCATATTAAAGTTACCGATATTAAACCTATCTTTGACTTAAACAAAGCGGTTAAGAGGCTTAAGAAAGTTCGTCCAACACCTCAAATGACATTGGGGGAGCATAGAGAAGAGGATTTTCTAGAAGCTGATGTGATTGTTTATTCTTCGTCAGTTAATCCCAATCTTCCGCAACTTCAAAAAGCTCGTGAGCATGGGCGTGAAGTTTATAGTGAGTTTGCTTTTGCTTATACTAACTGTGATAAGCCTGTAATTGCGGTTTGTGGATCGAAAGGAAGAACAACGATTGCTCACATGATTGGGTTTACGTTAAAGCTCGATCAAAAAAATGTTTTTGTAGGTGGTACGAATACAGAGCCTTTTAGTAATTTCCTCGTTCACCCTAATAAAGACTTTATTGATTATGTTGTTGTAGAAGTCTCACCTCTGCAATTACAAAGTTTAGATAATTTTCATCCTATTATGGCGGTCTATCCTAATATCGAAGAGAGAACTGTTGATGGTCGCTTCAATACAGCAGGGGAGTATATTGAAAACTCACTTAAAGTTCTCAAAAATATAACAGCGGATGATTACCTTGTTATTAATTTCGATAAACTCTCTAGTAACTCAATTCTTAGAAATACTAATGCTCAAACTTTCTGGTATTCCAGAAGATCATTTGTAAAAATGGGTGTGATTGGAGAGATTCAAGGGACTCATTTCCACGATAAAAGAATTCACTCCAATATCCACTTTCACTCTGAGTATCGAGTCAAAGATATGAGGATCATCGGTCAGAACAACCGAGAGAATCTTCTTGCGGCCATTACGGCTTGTAAAGCGCTTAAAGTTTCCGACAATGCTATCCAGAGATGTATTGAAACTTTCCCTGGTATTCCTCATCGTATGGAATTTGTGATCGAAAAAAGTGGTGTTAAGTTTTATGACGATGCTAAGTCAGAAAAGATGTCTGATCTTCGTGAAACTCTACAAAACTTAAAACCACCGGTGATTCTTATAACTGGTGGACGTGATACAGAACAGGAGTACGAAGGCTACGATGACATTATCAAAGAAAAAGTTCGTTTGATGGTTCTGGTTGGTGAAGCCAAGGAAAATATGAATAGGGTTATTGGGAACGCTACTCAAACTTTTCTCGTGGGTTCATTCGATGAGTCGGTTCTCCTGGCTTTTCAAAAATCAAGAACAGGGGACACGATTATTTTATGTCCTGGAAATGATTCCACTGATGTTTTTAGAGATTACGAAGAGAAGGGTAATTACTATAAAAAACTAATTTTTCAGTTGTAGTTGTCCTAAGGCAGCAATTACTGCTAAACTATTAATATGACAAATATTGATAAGCTTAAGCAGTACTTCTTTGTAAATATATCCCTGATCCTTTTGGTCGGGGTTATTATGATGTTTTCTGCGAGCTATATCTTTGCCAAAGAAACTTTTGGAAGTTCTACTCATTTTCTAGTGAAGCAACTTGCATTTATTGTGATTGGGACATGTGCAGCTCTTGTCATCAAAGTATCTAAAATGAGCTTTTGGTATAAATGTGCTTATTTTTTAAATGGGGCTGCGTCTTTTTTATTATTTTTAACTCTCACTCCACTCGGAAAAACAATAAAGGGCTCGCAGCGTTGGATTGATTTAGGCTTTATGAGTTTTCAACCTGGAGAATTAATTAAAATAACCATTTGTTTATGCGCTATTTATTATTTTAACAAATTTAAAGATTTAACAGTTAAAGAGCGTTGGGTTCAGTCTTTGCATTTTTTAATTCCTCTCACACTTCTGGTTTTACAGCCAGACTTCGGGACATTTTTTATCTCATCAGTGCTTATCGCTTTTGCTTGCTTTATGTCCCCATTCCCCAGAATCTATTTTTTTGGGGCCCTTGTCTCTGGCGCCATTGCGGTGGTAGGGATTTTGGTTTCGGCTCCTTATCGTGTGAAAAGATTGCTCGTCTTCCTTGATCCTTGGAGTGACCCGCAGAATTCAGGATTTCAAATTATTCAATCTTATCTTGCTTTTGCCAATGGGAAACTCTTCGGCCAAGGTGTGGGCAATAGTACGGAAAAACTTTTCTATCTTCCAGAGGCCCATAATGAT